>ERZ773169.158-NODE-158-length-97683-cov-10.371379_pt1 | contig 97683 bp, 112 predicted proteins | sample MGYA00580536_ERZ773169 | MGnify/ENA primary metagenome ERZ773169 (study PRJEB29015, sample SAMEA2737814) | human gut metagenome | biome: human gut; feature: human-associated habitat; material: faeces | place: China | collected 2012 ... | reverse complement strand
AGTCGATCTCTATCGTGTCATCTGGTTTTTGTTGGGACAAAAGAACAACCGTCTCCACATGCACTGTATTAGGAAACATATCCACTGCACATGCCTTTTCTACTCTATATCCCTGCTCCTGTAACATTTCTAAATCTCTTGCAAGGCTTGTAGGTTTACAACTTATGTAAACCAAATTATTTACACCAAAATCAATTATTTTCTGCAATGCTTTTGGATTAATTCCATCTCGTGGTGGATCAAGAATAATCATATCCGGCTTGTCCTCAATTTCATCTATAACTTTCAAAACATCACCGGCGATAAATTCACAGTTATCAAGACCGTTTAAGCCTGCATTAACTTTTGCCGCCTCAACAGCTTCTTCAACGATTTCAACACCAACTACTTTTTTAGCAACAGGTGCGATAATCTGGGCGATTGTTCCTGTCCCACTATAAAGGTCAAACACTGTCATATCTTTAGTGTCACCAATGTACTCTCTTGCTTTAGAATAAAGAACTTCTGCTCCTAAAGAATTTGTCTGGAAAAATGAGAAAACTGAAATCTTAAATCTTAATCCAAGCAACTCCTCATAAATATATTCATCACCAAATAAAATTCTTGTTTCGTCACTTTGAACCACATCAGCTAAACCGTCATTAATAATATGTATTACTCCGCAAAGTTTTGCTGACAAATCAAGGTTCTTTAAAATTTCAACTAACTCAGTCCAGTTTGCCTTCTCTTCCATTTCCTTGTCCGATGTTGTGACCACCGCAACAAGTAACTGTTTTGTAACTGTTGTTCTTCTTACCAAAAGGTGTCTTAAATATCCTTCATGACGTAATTTTTTGTAAAAAGGTAATTCTTTACCGGCACAAAATTCCAACACAGCATCAAGAATTTTTCTGTAATCACTATCTACAATTTGACACTCATCAACTGTCACAATATCATGGAAACTATTGCGCTTATGCATTCCAAGAGCAAGTGGACCATCTTTTACTTCATCTCCAAAAGAGAATTCCATCTTGTTTCTATACTCCCACTGCAATGGACTTTGCAAAATTCCCTGAAATTCGTATGACTCATTAATTGCGTTATCAAGAATTCCCTTAACTGTATCTTTCTTTAATTTTAACTGGTTGTCATAGCTCATTGTCTGATAAGAACAGCCACCGCAAAATTCAAAATGCGGACACTTTGGAGAAACATCTTCAAGTTCAGATTTTTCAACAACTTCCTTTAATCTTCCAATGGCATTTCCTGATCTCTTTTTTGAAACTACGAATTTGACAGTTTGTCCCGGTACTGTTCCTTTAACTACTGCCATTCCTTCTTCTCCACAATCAACTTTTCCCTTATTAGGAAATGTAAGTCCCACAACTTTTCCTGTGTATTCAACACCTTTTTTCATCTATATAATCTTGCATAATCCACCATTCTTTACAGACAATGGATTACTCTCCTTTCTCTAAAATACTAAAGTATCAACTAATCTATTAATATTATTTTTACAACCAATATCACTTAACAATTTGTTTGCTATTTTTTAACTGGTTCCCTTTATCTGATTTTTTTACTAATCTTCTAACTTACTTCTTTTCTTTTATCAATCAAATTTTTAACTGATTTTTATTAATTTACCAAAATAGAATTTTAACTTAATCCTTTATTTTTACAAAGAAAGAGTTTCAAAATGATACTTTCAAATAAAAAATCTATAATAAAAATTCTTCCATAAGAAACATACCAATATTGAAACTCTTTCATAAAGATTAACTATTCAAAGAAAAACGATTAATCTTCAAAATCATCTTCATCTTCTTCATCTTCATCAAATAAATCATCAAAGTCATCTTCGAAATCATCATAATAATCTTTGTTAATTAATCTATAAATTCCATAAGCTGCACCTGCTACTGCTGCAATTGCTGCGATAACACCAAGAACAACTGCTACGATTTTGCAAGTTTCCTTCTTCTCATCTTTTCCAATGAGTTTTCCGATTTTTACACCCTTCATTAATTCGTCCATATTATTCACCTCTTTTTGTTTAATTTCGTTTTTAATAGTAATATTATATCATCAATCATGGTCTTTTACTACACTTTTTTAAGTTTAGCAAATGATGCCATCATAACCTTTTGACCTACTAAATCAAAATTAACTGTTACCTGGTAATCTCTAGGTCCATCCTCAATTCCAAGCACTGTTCCTTCGCCAAACTTCATATGCTTCACTCTATCTCCCACATGATAATCTATGTCAGCTTTGGTTACTACAAACTCTTTTCCAAAGCTAGGTTTGCTACTTGGTTTACCATAAGCAGGCTTCTTGGACATAGCTCGATATGAGTTATCTTTCCAATCACTTCCATATCTCTTAGAACTTCCCATATAACCACCGCCATGACTTAGTGAACCTTCATAACCGCCAAAGCCACTAAATGATGGTTGCTTCTTCTCAACACCTGCTGCTCTTGTATCTGTCACATTCTTGCTATTAACAATCATTGGTGGAATTTCCTTAACGAATCTTGATACAATATTATATTGCATTTCTCCACGAACCATACGCTTCTTTGCGTAACTAATTGTCAAATGTTTCATGGCTCTTGTTATTGCCACATAACAAAGTCGTCTCTCTTCTTCTAATTCCTGTGCATCATCAGCCATAATGCTCATATAGCCTGGGAACAATCCGTCTTCCATTCCACATAAAAATACATACGGAAATTCCAATCCCTTTGCACTGTGAACTGTCATTAGCACAACATAACTACTGTCTTCATCAAGGTTATCGATTTCCGCCACTAAAGCAACTTCTTCCAAAAATTCTGATAAAACAGGCTCATCAGTATTTTCTTCATATTCAATAATTTTATTAATTAATTCTTCAATATTTTCAATTCTGCCATTTGCCTCGTCAGTATTTTCAGCAACCAAATCACCCATATAGCCTGTATCTGTCAAGATTGCATTTACTAATTTTAGAATATCATTCTCGTATTCTTCTGTCTTATAACCTTCAATTAAATTAGTAAATCCCTTAATTTTCGAAACTGCTCTTGAAAGTCCCGGAATATTCTCAACTTCTAAAAAAGCATCATACAAATCCATTCCGTATGCTCTTGCGTAATCCTTCACACGCTCAACAGTTGTTGCACCTATTCCTCTTTTTGGAACATTTATTATTCGCTCTACTGCAATATCATCTGTTGGATTACTTATAATTCTTAAATATGCAATAATATCCTTAATTTCTTTTCGCTGATAGAAATTCTGACCACCAATAATCTTATAAGGAATGTTCTTCATCATTAATTTTTCTTCCAAAGCTCTTGACTGTGCATTAGTTCTGTACAAAATTGCATAATCATTATAATCTGCTTTTCCGTAATCTACTTTTTCCTTTATCTCACTTGCAACCATTTCTGCTTCAGCATAACCGTCTTCTGCCTGATATAAATCAATCTTATCTCCCTGCTCATTGTCACTCCAAAGAGTCTTGTCTTTTCTTCCGGCATTGTTATGTATAACCGAATTGGCAGCTTCTAATATGTTCTTTGTAGAACGGTAATTCTGTTCCAGTTTGACCACCCTTGCATTTGGAAAATACTTTTCAAACTGCAAAATATTTGTAATATCAGCCCCTCTGAATTTGTAAATAGACTGGTCATCATCACCAACTACACATAAATTCTGATTCTTAGAAGCCAACTGTTTAATAAACGCAAACTGTGCCGCATTAGTATCCTGATACTCGTCCACCATAATATACTGAAGTCGGTTCTGATACCCTTCCAAAACTTCCGGACACTTGTTAAACAACTGCACTGTTTTCATTATTAAATCATCAAAATCCAACGCATTATTTTTCTTCAAGGCTTCCTGATATTCATCATAAATCTTAGAAATATTCACCATCTTGAAATCATTTCTTGCCATTGCCGCCACATCACCTGTGGTAATAAGCTTGTTTTTAAAATCAGATATCTTTCCAAGCATAGCATTTTCTTTGTAAATCTTTGTGTTAAGGTTAAGTTCCTTAATAATATTCTTAATTAATCGTTTCTGATCATCTGTATCATAAATTGTAAAATCTGTGCTATAACCAATTCTATCTATATATCTTCTAAGAATTCTCACACAGGCTGAATGGAAAGTGCTAACCCAAACCTGCTCAGCACCAAAACCAACAATCTTATTTACCCTACTTCTCATTTCCGCTGCCGCCTTGTTGGTAAATGTAATTGCCATAATGTTGTATGGATTCACACTTTTTTCTTCTATTAAATATGCAATTCTATGAGTAAGAACTCTTGTTTTTCCTGAACCTGCACCAGCCAGAATCAACAACGGACCATCTGTGTGAAAAGTTGCCATCTGCTGCATGTCATTTAAAGTATCATATATTTTGTTCATTTATAAACCTCGTCATATAAAAATCAAACAAATGTTTGTCTCTCTATTCTAACATAATCCTAATAATAAATAAATTCATTTTTTACAATTTAAATTCTTTCTTTTTGTTTTTTTCTCTAATCATATCCCCTAATTATTTCCCATTTTTCTCTAATTATTTTATTTAATCAAATTATATAATTTCACATAACCCTTTTTTGTACCATCTCTCCATATTTTGAAAAACATATTAATACATATTTTTTTTACTTTATGCATTATTTTTATACTTTTTTCACATCTTGTATTTATTTTTTGCATAATGAGTTTTATTTTTTATATCTTGTAGTTTTCATTACTAGGTATTATACTATAGAGAGGAGGAGATGTTATGCATTCAGAAGATTTTATTAAAAAGATACTAGATGATATAGACACCTTTAATATTGATGATATTCCAAACATTGATTTATATATGGATCAGGTAACTACCTATCTTAATGATAAATTTGCCAATACTAAAAGGCACGAAGATGACAAGCTTATGACTAAAACAATGATTAATAACTATGTCAAGAGTCGTCTGCTTCCATCACCTGAAAAGAAAAAATACACTAAGGACCATATGATGGTTCTCATTATGATTTATTTTTTCAAGAATATTATTTCCATCAATGATGTAAATAAACTTATTACCCCATTGCTGGATTCATATTTTCACAATGAGGAAATTCCTCTTGAAAATATAATAAATACTTTTTTAACTTTTGCGAAACAGTGTAATTTAACTGACACTATTTTAACTGAATATAATGAATGTCGTGAAATTTTCAAAGACGCAAACGTTAAAGATAAAGAATATCTTGAAACAATGGGCTTGATTACAATGTTAAGTTACGATACTTTTGTTAGAAAAATTGTTATTGAAAAACTAATCGACTCATTACCTGATACAGAAAATACTGAAAAATAATACAAACGCAACAATCCCGTAAACATACATTTCACCTGTACGTTTACGGGATTATTTTTTAATAAAGAATGTTGCTTTCCATATTATATAATATACAAAATGCATTGCCACGCATACTCTTTATTCTACACAGCAAACATGCCATCACGCATATGCTTTATTTTACATTTCAACATTTGCCTAATTGTTTTTATTTTCAGCTTCTTTTTCATGTACACGTTCAAGAACCAAATCATATCCATCGTTTCCATAATTAAGTGAGCGATTAACTCGGCTAATAGTTGCTGTTGATGCTCCTGTAGCATTTGAAATATCAAGATATGTTTGTCCTTCTCTTAATAATTTTGCTACTTCATATCGCTGTGATATTGATAGTAATTCATTAATTGTACACACGTCTTCAAAAAAAGTATAACACTCTTCCTTATCTTTTAAGGTAAGTATAGCTTCAAATAAATGATCTACTTCCGTTCTTCTAATATTCTTACTCATAATATACCTCTCAATTGTCAGGTTTCTTTACTTTTAGATTTTAGCACTCTAAAGTTTGAAAGTCCAGTATATATTGTTATTTTGTTGCAAGTATTTTGCTGCAAGTCCAAACTTAAAATTTGAAATTAACTCTCCAAATTTCACGGTAGAATTTTATTTTACTATCTACTGCCTATCACCCAAACTATTGAATCACATAAATTACCTAAACTGTATTTAGTCACCTAAATTATCTGAACTGTTTTCTCAAAGTCTGTAATTCTTCAACACTAAACTTGTATGTTGTGTTGCAGAAGTCGCATTTGACTTCAATTTCCTTACCGTCATTAATAATTTCATCCATATCTTTTTTGCTAATGCCTGCTAAAGCTTTTGCAATTTTTTCCTTACCGCAGTTACAAACAAAACCTGTCTCAATTTTATCTGTAAATTCAACATCCATGTCACCCATTACTTCTTTTAAAATATCCTCAGGTGTCATTCCTTTTTCAAGCATTTCTGTTACTGAACTAATGTTGTTTACTCTTTCTTCTAATTTATTTATTACTTCTTCATCAGCAAATGGCATAAGCTGGACAATAAACCCACCTGCCTGTTTTACTGTATTATCCTTTGACATTAAAACACCTAATCCTACAGCAGAAGGAACCTGTTCTGATGATGCAAAATAATATGTTAAATCTTCAGCTACCTCGCTTGTTCCCAAAGGCACCTGACTAACATATGGTTCTTTTAAACCCATGTCCTTAATTACTGTAAGTGTTCCGTATCCAATTGCTGCACCTACATCAAGTTTTCCTGCGTAATTTGCAGGAATAAGTACATTAGGATTTCCTACATAGCCTTTTACATTTCCTTTTGAATCAGCAGTAACTGTCACACCGTTAATTGGACCGTCACCTTTCATCATTAAAGTAAGCATGTCCTTTTCCCCCTTCATCATTACGCCCATCATTGCACCGCCTGTTAATAATCTGCCAAGTGCTGCTGTTGCAACTGGACTTGTATTGTGATGCTGTCTTGCTGTTTCAACCATTTCTCTTGATGTAATGGCAAATGCTCTAATCTGTTTATCTGCTGCTACTGCTCTAACTATATAATCCATTTTGTTGTTCCTTTCCTTATTCAACATTAATTTTTTCTAACTACCACGTACACTCTGTCATTTTCTTCAGTTCCTTCATTATCAGTAAAAGCTTCATATATTTTTTCTAATTTAAGTCCTGATTTTTCAACTGCTTTTTTCACTTCATTTAAAGTATACCCTCTTTGAAAATGCTCCTCTTCATATTTGTCATATCTGCCATCTTCAGCCCTAACAAATACTGACAAATAATATTCATTAATATTTGTCTCTTCATCAAAATAATTTTCCCAAATAAAACTGCTGTCTTCCCTGTCCTCAGCTATGGTTTTCTCACCAATATCAGAAAAATACTTCTTTGTTTTTAAATCAAAAACAAATACTCCGTTATCTTCTAAATACTCATTAACTCTCTCAAGAACTTTAGTAAAATCACCATAATCTGTAATATAGTTCATTGAATCACCAATGCTCACCATTGCAGGCACTGCATATGGAAGTTGAAGATTAGTTGCATCCTGTAAAACATACACGATTTCTTCCTCTTCCTTTTTACTTTCAGCAATTTCAAGCATTTCCTGGGAAAGATCTATTCCTATCATATTATAACCTTTTTCGTGAAACAGCATTGTACCCGTTCCTGTTCCACAACCTATTTCAACCAAAGTGCCGTCTTTTGCACCATATTTTGCTAATAACTTTGCTGCATAATCACACCATTGATGATAATCTACATTGTCCATAAATTCATCATAAACCTGTGCGAATCCACCGTATGCTTCCATTTTATTCTCTCCGATTTCCTTATATTTAATTTTTACAACATAGTGATTTTACCAACAATCACTGCTAAACGCAACCTTGATTAATGCCACCTGCTCATTTATACTATTTAAAGAATTAGGAATAATATTTATGTTACTATTTTCTTTAATTAATAATAGGAGAACTTCAATGACAGTTAGTATATATAATAAAATTAAAATATCCTCAAAAAAACAATTTGAAAAATACATTTTACTTTTAATTGCTTGCATTATTATTTTTTTAAATTGTCCATTTATATCTGTTTTTCACCCAACAGAAATAAACGACATAAGCACAGTAACTTCAAAAGACAAATATGTTAAAATTACCACATCAAATTTGCATTACACCGGTTATACCTTCGAGAAAATCGGTCACAAAAAATATGGCTATTACTACACCATAAAAAATAGCAAAAGTCTTTTTGTGCTTCTTCCGGTTGACTCAACTCCCAAAGAAACTTTAAGTAATTATTCTTTTAAGGGAAAAGTCACTAAACCGAACAGAACTTACAAAAAGATGCTCTCTATGTTAATTAAAGATTTAAACTGGAACGAAGCTTCAATGAATGATGTAAATAAAGATTTTTTCATTAGCAATGCAGACTATAATATTATTCCCTACATTATTTTATTTTGGCTTTTAATTTTTATTTTGCTTACTACTATATATAAGCTTATAAATTATGCCTTATATTTTGCAAAGCCTTATACTTACAACGTCTGTCCTTTTAAAAGTAAAGATGAACAGCGCTATTTAATTAAAAATGCCAATATTGAACTTAACAGCGACAATTACATTCAAATTAACAGTATGTATATAACAGAAAATTATCTTGTGGATTTAACCATTCCAAGAATTTATGTTATTCCACTTAACGATATAATTTGGTGTTATCGTGTGGGGAAATTTGCTTTTAATTCTAAAAAGACTGCCACTGAATTTTCACTTGTACTTACTTCTTTTGATGGAATTACAACAACACTCAGGCACAAAACCAGTGACGAAGCTTTGGAGCTTTTAAATACAATTCGTGCAACAGAAGCCAACATTATCATTGGTTTTTCTGACTCAAAAAAGCACGAAGTAAAACAAATTATTGCATCTAATAAATAAAAAAAGATAATCTAGTTTCGATATTTCAGTATTCTCTATAAATCAGACTTTTAGGTCCGGACTTTTGAAATCCTGTTCGAAATTAAATTATCTTTTTTATTAATTGTCTAATATAAATTTTGTACTCTTTTATCTAATAATCTTAAATTATCTTCCACAACAATGTTTATATTTCTTTCCTGAACCACATGGACAAGGATCATTTCTACCAATCTTCTTTTCCTTAACGATTGTTCCTGAACGTTTTTCTTCCTTGTATAATTCCTTCTGTCTTTCAGGTGTAATGATATCGTTCCATTCTTCTAATTCGTATAACCACTGTGCCTTAGCAGCTACCATGTTCTTATATAATAATTCAGGTTCATAATCTAATGAAACTTCTGTTGTTTCAGTAAGCTGGTCCATTGGATTTTCTTTTTTAAGGCTTTCGCTAATACCATCTAAAAATCCTACCATTGTAAGAACTTCCATGTCGTACTTCTTTGCAAGTTCTTCAACTGTGCCTGAAACTACTGTGCCATAATTTTTAAGAATATCCTTATATACTTCCTTTTCCTGTAAAAAATATGCATTCCAGAAATCGTTGTACTGCTGCTGAGTCTGTTCCTGATTGTATGCTATTTCTCTCCATGTTTCTAATAAATACTTATCTGCCATTTTTTCCTCCAAAAGTAATTATTTTAGTTTATCCTCTGATAGACATTCAACTTATTAGATTATACTTATTTAAAACAATAATTGCAATATATTATTGGTCTGTTATAATCTTTTATGTTGAATAATTTTAATATAAGCTTCTATTTTTTAGGCTTATATTGTAGTAGAAAGGATTCGTTAGGTACATAATATGGAAAAATTAAAAAGAATCATGGCACTGCTTGGTGTTATTGTCGTCGTTGTATGTGCATTACTTACTTTAGTGTTTGCATTGTTGGGATATAGTACACTTTGGAAAGCTTCAGCCTATTGTATGGTTGTAATTCCGGTGATTATTTATGTTATGATGTGGCTTGCAAAGCTTTTAGAAAATCGTGGAAACAAAAGATAGGCATTGAGCCTCTGTACTCATAGACCTTCGGTCTATGACCTCACTGGCTTTCGCCACATCAAATAAAAAACACAGCCGAAAAATTGTGCAAGCACATTTTTCGGCTGTGTTTTCATTTGCGAGGCTCAATGCCTATCTGTATATGATTTCATGTCTGCCTGGTCCGTTACTTACCATTGTGATTGGAACTCCGAGTTCTTTTTCGATGAACTCGATATATTTACGGCAATTCTCAGGTAATTTGTCATATTCTGTTATTCCACGTATATCTTCTTTCCATCCTGGAAGTGTTTCGTATACTGGTTTTGCTTTCTTTAACTGTGACGTTACTGGGAAGTCTTTTGTTACTTCTCCGTCGATTTCGTATCCTACACATACTGGGATTTCATCTAAGTAACCTAATACGTCAAGAACTGTAAGTGCTACTTCTGTTGCGCCCTGCATTCTTACACCGTATCTTGAAGCTACTGCGTCAAACCATCCCATTCTACGTGGACGACCTGTTGTGGCACCGAATTCGCCACCGTCACCACCACGACGTCTTAATTCGTCTGCTTCTTTACCAAAAATCTCACTTACGAATTCTCCACCACCTACTGCTGAAGAGTAAGCTTTTACTACTGTAATAATATCTTTGATTTCATAACATGGGATACCTGCACCAATTGCACCATAAGATGCAAGTGTTGATGATGATGTTACCATTGGGTAAATACCAAAATCAGGATCCTTTAATGTTCCAAGCTGTCCTTCTAAAAGAATTGTCTTTCCTTCTTTGATAGCGTTGTTTAAGAATAATGAAACATCTGCTACATAAGGTTTTACAATATCTCTGTATTCATGTAATGTTTCTAATAATTCATCAGGATCGATAAGTGGCTTGTGATACATGTGTTCAAGAAGAATATTCTTCTGTTCTGCAATTCTTACTACTTTTTCTTTTAATGTATCTTCGTCAAATAATTCTGATACCTGGAATCCAATCTTTGCATATTTATCTGAATAAAAAGGAGCGATACCTGACTTAGTTGAGCCGAAAGCTTTTCCTCCAAGTCTTTCTTCTTCGTATGCATCAAAATCAATGTGATATGGCATAAGAATCTGTGCTCTATCTGAAACTAAAATATGTGGCTTTGGCACTCCCTGTGAAACGATATCATCAATTTCCCTCTGAAGATATGGAATATTAAGTGCTACACCGTTTCCAATAACACATGTTGTATGCTGATAAAATACTCCTGATGGAAGTAAATGTAATGCAAACTTTCCATATTCATTTATTATAGTGTGTCCTGCGTTACTACCACCCTGGAATCTAACGATGATATCTGACTTTTCGCCAAGCATATCTGTAATCTTACCTTTTCCTTCGTCACCCCAGTTGGCACCAACAATCGCTCTAACCATTTGGTTTCCTCCTACTTTGTGTTGTTCGTTAATAATTATCTTTCGCTGCTTACTAGCAGACCACTAAACATTATACTATCTAGCCGAAAAAAATGCTAGTGCATTTTAAATATAATCCCTATTTTCAAAATTAAAATTTTAAATTTCACTCTCCACCTCACAGTATAATTTACTTTTACATAAATCCTATTTAATTCACACTCTATTTAAACCTTTATTTAATAGGAAGCTGAATTTCCGTTAAACATTCATCATCTATTGATGTTTCATAATCATCAATATGACAAAATTCTATAGGATCACCTACTATTTTCATATGATGCTCTTTTGCAAAAGTTATTAATTTGTCTACAGCAATTTTTGTTCTGGTTGAAGGTCCCTTATAAAATATTGACAAATATTTTCCTGCCGGCAGAGAATAATTACTATTGTAAAGCAATGTATCTGAATAAAAAAATACGCCTTTAGTTTCAAAGGAATTACCATCATCACTTACTTTTGACGTATCTAACACGTAGCAATCACAGGCACCAATTGTGTCAACTTTGTTTTTGTGAGACTGCATGTATTTTACAAGATAGTAATCCACATCATCATCGTCAAGATTTGACTCGCTTATCATTACGCAATGGCGTTCATCAAATTCTTTTACCCTTATATTGCCTAAGTCTGTATGGTTTATATTTTCTTCTAACGATTTTATTCTCGCCTCAATACTTACCTTCTTTTCAAATAACTCAACAATACTTTTATTTACTATATTAAGTTCCTCTGATAAAAGCATTTTGGTTGTTTCCACATTTTGGTTCTTATCAAATTCCTTAATTCTGTCTGTGGAAAAACTAAGTCCCAACAGTTCTCTTATCATTGTAAGTTGCCGGATATCCGATAAAGTATATACTCTGTAGTTGTTTTCCTGATTTCTGGTTGGTTCCAAAATTCCAATTTTTTCATAATATCTGATTGAATCAGCGCTTACGTTAAAAAGTCTTGATACTTCCCCAATGTTAAAAGTCTTCTTTCTCTTCATATTTATCCTTTTCCAAATTTGCTTCTATATCTGTTGTTTTAATAAAAATTCTTCTTATAACATTTTCCAGCACTCTTTTTTATGACTGCTCTCTAACATTAGTATAATACCAATGTTTTTATGAAATTATAATCATATTTTCTTTTATTTAGCACTTTAATATAACAATTATATGTGTTGACATTTGTATTATACCAGACTTTATTATATTTATGAATTAAATTTGCATAAACATAATTATTTGTGTAATCGTAATTATTTATATAAAGTAGTTATTTATTGAGAAAGGATTTTAACTTATCATGCATGATAAAAAATATAAAATGGAAAACAAAATTTTGAAACTATCACTTACAGGAACAATTATTTTTACTGTAGTAGAAGTAATCGCTGCAGTTTTACTGGGTTCAAAAACCGTTATAGCTGATGGCATTTTCGACTTGTTTGATTTAATGCTTCTGCTACCAATGTTCATTCTTGTTCCATTTTTGTACAAGCCTGTTTCCGAAAACAAGCCTTACGGATTTTCTCAGATAGAATCTCTACTTGTTCTTTTAAAATACACTGTACTATTAGTTGTGGTTATTAACATGATTGTTTCAAACATAAAGATTTTATTAAACGGCGGGCATACTGTAGACGCTTTCAGTGTTTTAATGTATGAATCAACTCTTTGCTTTTTCTGTATTTTAATGCTTCTATTATTAAAGCACCTAAGCCGAAGCTATTCCTCACTTATGATTCAGTCGGAATTATATTTATGGAAGGTAGATGTTGTAAGTACACTTGGTATATCTGTTGCTTTTTTATTCCAGCTATTGCTTGCAAATACAGAACTGAAATTCATAATTCCATACATTGATTCTTCTGTAGCCATTGTGGTTTCACTGTTTTTATTAAAAGAACCTGTTGTTCAGATTTTTAAAACTTTAAGAGAACTTGTTCTGTTCTCACCTGAGAAAAAAATTATGGATGAAATTCGTATCGTTGTTAAAGAAGACATTAAAACTTATGATTATAGCTTAGATTTTCTTGACGTTACTCAGACTGGTCGAAAAACCTGGATTGAAGTATATGTGAAAAGTAAATCTGATATTATAAAAGTTAAAGATTTTAAAAATATTCAGGAACACATTACAAAAGATTTAGAAAATAAGTTTGACCAGATTTCCGTTGAAATAATTCCCGCAATATAATATTGCGTTCATTTAGAACTACTTTATTTAGAAGTGCCTAAAAAAATTAGTTTATTAAAAAAGTATGGATTATTTTTAATTATAGTGTTATATTTGTTGTAATTTATTTTAACTTATCGGGAGGCGAGGTAATATGAAACAATGCAATAGAAAAAATCTCATATGTTATCTTATTTGTATTAGTCTCGTTTTCTCATGGGTTACTTTCGGTATTTCAAATACCAGCGAATTATTCTCATCATCTTCCAAAGATGATTCTTGTACTTTTCAGGTAATTAAAGATGCATTACCTGCAACAGTATCTACAAGAAGCGAGTCAGGAAGTTCAGCCTCACTTGCACGTTTACGCAATGCAAACAATACCTTTTCAGGATTTGGCGGTATTTTTGCAGTTCTTTTAACTTCACCCTGCTACAAATTTTTTGTGGTATTACTTTCTCTAATACTGGTTAATACTGCAATTATATATAGTAGGACTACAATTCTAAATTATATTCACCAAAAGGATGGTAAGAAGTAATATGTACAGCCTTTTTGTAAGGTTTTATTTTGGTACAAAAAAATAAGGAGGTACATATTATGGAAACAGGTATTATCGTTGCAGTTATGGCTGTTATCGTTGTTGCTGCAGGAATTTATGCATGGTATATCTCAAGAGACTAATTTTTATACCTGGCATAATTTTATAGGTTGGATATTATGCCGGAATGTAAAGCTTTTTTCATATTATATATATGATTGTTAATGTAGTAAGCACAACAATCCAATTAAGATTAAAATGTCGGGGGACCATCTTAATCTTTTAATGAAATACTCACTGGAATATTTGAAGTTTTTAAGTGTGGGGGGAGACTAAAAGACTTTCATATTCCTTTGAGTATTTTTTATTTCTGCTATTTTTTCTGCTATTTTTTCTGCTATTTTTTGTTTATACTGATATTTTTTATAATTGCTATAATCACAACGCTATGATATACTGTAGAGTGACTTTTTATGAGTTTGAGATTAAGTTTTTAAGAACATTAAATCGGGAGGAATACAAATGTACAAGATTGTCAAAAGACAGCAATTAAACGATACTGTTGTACGCTTAGATGTTCAGGCTCCTTTTATAGCTAAAAAGGCTAAAGCCGGACAGTTCATTATTTTCAGAATTGATGAACATGGTGAGCGTATTCCACTTACTATTGCTGATACAGATGCAGAAAAAGGAACTGTATCTATTATTTTTCAGATTGTTGGTCAATCAACAATGCTTTTATCACAGTTACAGGAAGGCGATGCTATTTTAGATTTTGTTGGTCCACTTGGTGCAGCAACAGAGTTTGGTGATGCAAAGAAAGTTTGCGTTATCGGTGGTGGTGTTGGTAATGCCATTGCTTATCCTTCTGCAAAAGCTTTATTTAACATGGGAGCTGACGTAGATGTTATCGCCGGATTTAGAAGCAAAGATATTGTTATTTTAGAAGATGAATTCAAGGCTGTATGTAACAGACTTTTCATTACTACAGATGATGGAACTTATGGAGAAAAAGGATTTGTAACCAACAAATTACAGGAATTAATCGATGCCGGTAATAACTACGATTTAGTTATTGCAATCGGACCAATTCCTATGATGAAGTTTGTTTCAAAGGTTACAGAACCATATAACATTAAGACATTAGTTTCACTTAACCCTATTATGATTGACGGAACAGGAATGTGCGGTGGTTGTCGTGTTACTGTTGGAGGCGAAATCAAGTTTGCCTGCGTTGACGGTCCTGATTTTGATGGTCACAAAGTTGATTACGATGAATTAATGCAGCGTAATTCTACTTATAGAGAATTTGAAGCTCACGATAAAGAACACTGCCGTATGTACAAGGCAGCTGATATGGGAGGTGCGAAATAATGCCTAATATGACTTTAACAAAGGTACCTATGCCTACACAGGAACCTAATGTAAGAAATAAAAACTTTGACGAGGTTGCTTTAGGATACACTGCTGAAATGGCTATGGAAGAAGCAACAAGATGTATTAACTGCAAGAATAAACCTTGTATGAGTGGTTGTCCTGTATGCGTTAGAATTCCTGAATTTATCGCACAGGTTGCTGCAGGTAATTTTGACGAAGCTTACAATATTATAACAAGTACAAATGGTCTTCCAGCCGTATGTGGTCGTGTTTGTCCACAGGAAAATCAGTGTGAAGGAAAGTGTATCCGTGGTATTAAAGGTGAACCTGTTGCCATTGGTCGTTTGGAAAGATTCGTTGCTGACTACCATATGGCTCACAGCAATGATGACGCTGTAAAACCTGAATCAAACGGTATTAAAGTAGCTGTTATCGGTGCAGGTCCTGCCGGACTTACATGTGCAGGCGACCTTGCAAAACTTGGTTATGAAGTTACTATTTTTGAAGCTTTCCACAAAGCCGGTGGTGTTTTAGTTTATGGTATACCGGAATTCAGACTTCCTAAAGATATTGTACAGAAGGAAGTTGATAACCTTACAAAACTTGGTGTTAAGGTTGAAACTAACATGGTAATCGGTCGTGTACTTTCAGTTGATGAAATTATGGAAATGGGATTTAAGGCAGTATTTATTGGCTCAGGTGCTGGTCTTCCATCATTCATGGGTATTGAAGGTGAAGCTTTAGTTGGTGTATATTCTGCAAATGAATATTTAACAAGAGCTAACCTTATGAAAGCTTACTTAGATGATTATGATACACCTGTAATTAAGAGTAAAAATGTTGCTGTAGTTGGTGGTGGTAATGTTGCCATGGACGCTGCAAGAACAGCTCTTAGACTTGGTGCTGAAAATGTATACATTGTATATCGTCGTGGTATGGAAGAACTTCCTGCACGTAACGAAGAAATCGAACATGCTGAAGAAGAAGGAATTATCTTTAAAACATTACATAACCCTGTAAAACTTAAAGGTGATGAAAACGGTCGTGTATGTAAGATGGAATGTGTTAAGATGGAACTTGGCGAAGCTGATGCTTCAGGTCGTCGTCGTCCTCTCGCCATTGAAGGAAGTAACTTCGATATTGATGTTGACACAGTTATTATGTCAATCGGTACAAGTCCAAACCCACTTCTTAGAACTACTACAGAAGGTTTGGAAGCAAACAAATGGGGTTGCTTAGTTGTTAATGAAGATACTTTAGAAACAACAAGAGACAACGTATTTGCCGGTGGTGATGCCGTAACAGGTGCTGCTACAGTAATCCTTGCAATGGGAGCTGGAAAACAGGCTGCTGCAAGCATCCACGAAAGATTAAGCAAATAATCAATTATAAATAAGATCATGCTTATAGATAATATCTTATTTATTAAGTTGTTATTTATATAAGATGAATAAAAAGAGAGATAAAAGTTTTGAATTAACTTTTTTCTCTCTTTTTGATTAATCTTATATATTAATATTATAAATAAATCTTTTTAAATCAATCATATAATTCATTATTCTAACTGATTCTATTAATAGTTATTAACAAGATTTCATTATTTCTTTACTTTAATTTTCTTTGGTTTACTCCAATCACCGTAAACTCTCTTTTTATTAACAACTGCAATTCCTCTTGCTCTAACGTAAAGCTTTTTCTTATTAACAAGCTTCTTACTCTTAACTGTAAACTTAGTTTTCTTTACAATCTTCTTAACAAGAACTTTCTTAAACTTCTTTGACTTAGAAATCTGAATCTGGAATTTCTTAGTGCATTTTGTTTTCTTTAACAAAATGCTAACTTTCTTTGATGCTTTTGCTTTAGTTGCTTTTTTTACTTTTGCCCTGTTAGGTTTTAATGATTTATCATTGTCTCCTGAAGCACCATTTAAAGTTGTTATTTCATTACCCTGTGTTGTGCTATCTACAGTAGTTCCTTCCTGCTCATTTGTTGTTACATTTGTTTCGCCAGTTTTTGTGGTTGTATTTCCAACCCTAGTTGTTGTAGACTGCTCTGTTGTTGTCTGCGCAGATTTTGTTTCTGTAGCATCTGCAGGTGGTAATGTTACATAAGGTCTACGGGTTGTTGTCCCTGCTGTTGTTGTTTCATCTACTTTTGCAGCATCTGTTCCGTAAATACCCATTTCGTAAATAGAATATCCATATATTGTTGTTCTAGACTTACAGTTTATCTTAATATATCTCGCTTTTGTTGCTGTCTTAAGCGTTACTGTATCAAGTCTGTAAGCTGTACCGCTTCCACCTGTAACCGTTACCACAGACGTAAAATTCTCACCGTCATTTGATACTTCAACTGTATAATCTGATGCAGAAGCTGCCTCCCAAAGCAACTGTAACTGCTTAACGTTCTTTTCGCTACCCAAATCAACTGTTATGTATTCATTGTCAGAACCATGTTTTGATTCCCATCTGGTATCTTTGTTATTATCAATTGCATTACTTGCTTTTCCGCCATTTCCATTTTCGGAAGATGCTGTAACAGAAACTCCATCCTGTCTAATATAATTTGTACACTGAACACCATTAACTGATACATTATCATCTAAAATAGTAGTTCTTTTTCCAAATGTATATAATGAATCACCTTCAGGCTCTACTGATGGTTCATAACCAGCCGGATTTCCATTGCTTCTGTACATTTCACCGGCTAAAGTTAATTCTCCTGTGTTGTAAAGCCAAAGTCCTGTGTTAGCATTGTTAAAACAAAATCCTGCATATCTTTCAACGTATTCTCTTTCATCTAAAAGAGGCATAACTGCATTCCAAAATTCTGCTGTTTTTCTAGCTGTATTTGATGTTGGGTTATTAATTCTCTTTGAAAATTCTGTAATCCAAATTGGTTTATGATATGTTTCCCATGCCCAATCAACTACGTTTTTAACAAACCAATCAGCCATTTCTGCTCCACCATCCCAATCATCAGGATAGCAATGAATAGAAATAAAATCTACATCAAGGTCATCTCTTGCGTTAATCTTCTCCATAAATGGCTGAAACCAGTTTTTAGAAGATTGTGGCCAAATTGCTGTAACAGGTGAACTTACATTAATATTATCATTCATGATACTTGGCCATAAATTATATACGTCATCAACAGACATATTGCACTGATCACCTAAATCCGGTTCATTAAAGTCAAGAACATATTTGTAACCCTTATCTACAAATCCCTGAACTTTATTTTTAATTATATTTCCGTTAGTTTCTTTCCATAGCATTGGCACAAACTCAACACCTTTATACTGTGAACCTGTACTTGGGCTATTGCCCCAATTATAGTACCAACTACAGCCCATGTCTTTTAAATCAACATTTCTTCCCATATCTGCAGCTAATCCTAAACCTTTTTTAGACACCCCGAACTTAATTGTGTCTGTCTTACTTGTAGTTCCATCAGTATACTCTGCTTCAACATATGCTGAGTGCATTTCAACCTTTGTAGTGTAACAATCCATAGATGTTGACTGTGTACTACCTACTTTTTGTCCATCTAAAAATACACTATAACTCTTAACTGTTTTCGCTGTGGCTTCACTCCATTTTATATCAAAATGTCCCGATGCAACTAATGCGTTGTCGTAGGGAGTTGTGATTGCGAATGTTTCTGCTGCCTTCGTGTTTGTTTTGCCGTTTGCAACTGGAATAAGTCCAATAACAATTGCTATAGACAAAACAATAGCAAGCAATTTTCTTACTTGTTTCATAATGTTCCTCCTATATTCAACTGTATTTAACCCATTCAATTTTTTCCTATTATTAGTTATAATCAAAAAACGTTTTTAAAACAATTATCATTTTTTTATGAAAATTTGATATGTGTTTTGTGTATTTTTTTGTAAAATTTTTTTATGTTAAGCAATCTAATTCTAACTTGCTATTTTTTGAAAAAATCTGTTGACAAATTAATTTATTTTGTTAAAATGATAATAGTTACTATTATTGATATGGAGGTTATATGGCAAAGCGAAGTCTACAAAGAGAAATGATAAAACAAAATTTGCTCTCAAGATACGATCACCCTACTGCTGATATGGTATATCAAAGCATTAGAGAAGAGCTTCCTAACATTAGCTTAGGAACTGTTTACAGAAACTTACGATTTCTTGTAGGCCAGGGAGATGCCCTTTCCCTGAAGCTTGGTGATGGTCGCGAACATTTTGACGGTCACGTTGAACCACATTACCACTTTATTTGTACTAAGTGCGGCGACGTTGAAGACATTTTCATGGATGAATTAAACATCTGTGAAGAGGCTGCAAAACATTGTTCAGGAGAGATTAAAGGTCACAGCACTTACTTTTATGGTTTGTGCAAAAATTGTAAATCTATACATTAATGGTAAATTCATTTTTATTATTATTTTAAAAAGTTTTATTTATAGGAGGAAGAAAAAATGGCAAAATTTGTATGTTCAGTATGTGGATATGTTTATGAAGGAGATGAAGCACCAGAAAAGTGCCCAGTTTGTGGTGTTCCAGCAGAAAAGTTTAATAAAGTAGAGGAAGGCGAAAAAACATGGGCTGCAGAGCATGTAGTTGGTGTTGCACAGGGAGTTAGCGAAGATATTTTAGCTGATTTAAGAGCAAACTTTGAAGGCGAATGTTCAGAAGTTGGTATGTACCTTGCAATGGCTAGAGTAGCTCACAGAGAAGGCTACCCTGAAATCGGTTTATACTGGGAAAAAGCAGCTTACGAAGAAGCTGAACACGCTGCAAAATTTGCAGAATTACTTGGCGAAGTCGTAACAGACTCAACAAAGAAAAACCTTGAAATGCGTGTAAATGCAGAACACGGTGCAACAGCAGGAAAATTTGATCTTGCAAAACGTGCAAAAGCTGCAAACCTTGACGCAATCCATGACACAGTACATGAAATGGCAAGAGACGAAGCAAGACACGGCAAAGCATTTGAGGGATTACTAAAGAGATACTTTGGTTAATTACGAGCCGAGCAAATATTAAATAAAAGTAGTTGGAAGAGGATGCTTGCATACTCAGACAACTACTTTTTATTTTATATTTATTGGGCGACAGCCCACAGCGAGATGAAACGAAGTGAAATCAAGCTGGCTCGGCGTACACTGCTTGCAGGAATTATCGTCTTTTTCTATTTTTTAATGTTGTGACAATCTCCAGCGAGATGTAACGAAGTGGAATCGAGCTGGAGGTTGCTCGTAATTATAAGCTAGAATCCCAGCAAATATAAAATAAAAGTAGTTGGAAGAGGATGCTTGCATACTCAGACAACTACTTTTTATTTTATATTTATTGGGCGACAGCCCACAGCGAGATGTAACGAAGTGGTATCGAGCTGGCTCGGCGTACACTGCTTGCAGGAATTATCGTCTTTTTTTATTTTTTAATGTTGTGACAATCTCCAGCGAAAAGCAGCAAAGCGGATTTGAGCTGGAGATTGCTCGTAATTTTAAGCTACAAACTGAGCAAATATAAAATAAGAGAGTCCTTATAAGAACTCTCTTACTAGAAAACACTATATGATAATAACTCTACTTGTAATATTTCTTCACTGCCTGAACAGCTTCATCTTTTGACAAATTAAATTTTTCTTCCACTTTCTTTTCAATTATATCTGTTGTTGCACCTAACTCTTTTGCCACTTCTATGAGTGCCTTTATACCTTCTTTTATACCCTCTTTTATACCCTCTTGTATACCTGCCTGCATTCCTTCCTCTATGCCCTGCTGCTTGCCCTCAAGAACCATGTCCTCTAATGCCTTACACATATTAACTTCCTCCTTATTTTTCTCATACTGCTTCATATCTATCTCTACCTTTCCAAATGTTTTTATCATTCTAGCAGATTCAATGTCCATATGTAAATAATATTCATGATTGTTTTCCAAAATTTCTTTAACTTTTGCCACGCTGTCTGATGCATTGATAAACTCTAACACTTTTCCCAGTTCAGTTTTAAATTTTGAGAAGTCCTTTATGTCTTTTGGCTCTATTATATTGATGTGATAATCATTTACATATCTTAAAATATCCAGGTCTGTTTCTTTAAACATTTCATATAAACTTTTCGGTCCATCCCAGGCTTCATTGCCCCAATATAGCACCAATGTTATAACAGGTGTGATTTTATCACTCTTTGTTATTCCTGACAGATATTCTGCCGTGCTTAATTTATCTTTTTTCTTTTTGTGATCTTTTTCTATCCTGTTGACCTGCCCTGAATAATTCAATGCATCATAAAGCATGTTTCTTACAGGCATTGCATAATGAACCTCTGACTGATTCTCTATGCCTAAAAGAAAATATGTATAATGGTTGTCACTTTTTATTACACACTTTTTAATAATGTCTCTATACTTTTCAACAAAAGTGTTTTTATACTTCTCACTGTAGGGAAGGGCTATTTCGCTTATGCTTTCTTCTTTTAAGTTTTCTGACTTTATAACTTGCTTTCCATTGTATAAATAATAATTAAACACATCTGCAAACTTTTCATTATCTGACATGTACTTTTTTGCTAACACATCCTGTTTTCCCATACCATAACCTTTCTTTACTCATCTAATTATTTTCGCATTATTTTGTCACAAATTGTATAAGTATATATATGATATAGTATTCCTTTTATTTTGTCAACATATTATTCTATATTAGCATCATATTATATAAGTTGTTTATGTTTTTTGCAAAAAAAATACCTGCCACATCTCTAATATGGCAGATATTTTAGATTATCTTTCTATTTAAAATATAAATTGTTATTCTGTTGTTTCATTTTTCTCATCACTATGTACATCTTGCTTTTTACCCATTTTAATGCACAATATCAAAGATGTTACAAATACCAATAACAATAATAACATTTGTATACTATGCATAACATTCATATTCCTAAATCCTGATAGCACTCCTATCAAACTCATAAATATAATATATACATCAATTACCATCTGTATATTTTTTAGTATATATCCTTTACTAGATTGATACATTTTGGTTAAAAAAGAAATTGGTATTATACAAAACAGAACTGATGAAAGAATTAATTGTACAGCAACGCTATAAATCAGTGTTCCCAAAATTTTGCTACCAGCTAATGTATCATATACTATAGAAAAAGCTTGTATCTCATTGACTAATCTAAAAAGTATTAATATTATTACCATAACTAAAGGTAAATATTTTTCTTTTCCAAGCTTACTTAATTGTCGTTTCCTGTTTATTTCCTTTTTAGAAGTATTTTGTGTTTCTACCGCTTTTGTAACACTTTCTTTGTCTATTGTCTTTCCGCAATGAGGACAAGTTGTTGCAAATTCAGAAACTGCCATATTACAATTCGGGCATTTGATCATCCTCTTCGTCCTCCATATTCTTTTCCTTTTTCTATTGTATTTTATTGATAAAACTATTTTAACATATGACATATACCGTTTTTTTCAACAACTGACCCCTTAGTACTTTTACACATTTTAGCAAGTGCATTTTTCTAAGATATATTGATATTTTTTTATAGGAATTTCTTATTTGCTATTTTTCATATTAGCTAACCTCCTTTTTTATTCTTATACTATACCTTTAAATACTTTGTTGTATTAACTTCCTACAATTCCACTATATTTCCTGAAAGCATATTTTTATATTTATTATCACAAGTTACAAAAATAACCTGGTTACCGGCATCAGCAAATTTCTGAACCAACTTACACGCTTGCTCTGTTCTGTTTTCATCCATCTCTGTAAATGGGTCGTCAAAAACTACAAGACCGCCTCCATTAGGAAATAAATGTTCAAGTATTGCCAGTCTAAAGGCAAGGGCAATCGTGTCTTTTGTACCCTCTGAGAGAATTTCATAAGTCATGTGATTATTACCACTTTGAATATTTACATCCATATTTTCATCCATAGACTTAAGATTAATTCTGCCATCAGTAATTACAGAAAGATACTCAGCGAACCTATCCTGAACATCAGACATTGTACTTTCGCCAGCCATATTCTCACGAGTCGCTTTAAGAACTGCTAAAATATGATTCCATCTTTCGCAGTCATCCTTAAGTTTCTGAAATTCTATTGTTGCATCATCAATTTGAGTTCTCAAATCCTCAGGTGCCACATCACCAAGCTCTTTTTCATGCTCACTGAGAGCTTCCTTTGCCTCTTCAATCTGGTTGGTAGCATCTTCAATATTGGAATTAAGTGTTTCTTTGTAAACTTTGGCATCTTCAATATCACGATACTTCTTTGGAATGTTTTCAACGTCACCCTGTTGCGAATCAATCTCTGCAAGTTTGGCTTCTGCTTCTTCAAGTTTTTTCTTCATGCAATCAACAGGTGCCTCGGCATCGTATTCTCCTTCTATGGAATTGCACTTCTGTTTTAACATTGCTTCATAAGAATCTATTGATTCAGAACCGCAAAGTTCCTTAATCTTCTTATCAAGTCCCTCCAGTTCTGAAGACTTTTCCTTATGATGTTCATAATCTTCATCAAGCTTATCAAGATCTATGCCTTCTATAAGATTATCATAATCTTTCTGAGCAACACTTAAATTATGATATGCTGCTGTATACTCCTCTCTCTTAGTTCTAAGTTCATCAAGGTCCTTTACTTTGCATTTTGAAAGAAGTGCTTCTCTTTCCTTATTATTCTCATCAAGCTGTCGCTTAACATCTTCCACATCTACGCCCTTTGCTGCAATTGTCATACTCATAACACCTGGAACTGTAATCTCTACAGTTTCATTAATATCAAATTCACCTGCAGAAATATCTACGTCCTTGCCTGTAGCAACTGATTTGACCTGAATGTCGGTGTTTCCAAGCTTCTTAATATTAGCTACAAGATTAAGATTAGAAAGCTGTGCTTGCAAACTGTTAATATCTGACTCAAGATCAACAAGCTTTTTATCATCTTCGGCAGTTATTTCTGTCTTCCCTTCGATTGCTTTTTTTGCCTCATCAAGACTATCTTTTGCTGCCTGGATTTCTTTATACTGTGAAATTATAGCCTGCGCCTTAGAGAGCGTCTTTAAATGTAAAGCTTCTTCATAGTCTTTGAGAAGCTGTGGATATTCCTTTAAATTTGCAGAAATTTTGTTTCTCGCCTTTAAATACTCATCCTTAAGTTTCATATTACTATTATAAGTAGCAAGCGCTACTTCATAACGCGCATACTCGTCTTTTTCAGCCTGATAATTTTCTAATTTTTCTTTAGCTTCATTAATTTTATTATTGTCATTATCAATAGCTTTTTCTGCAAGTTCACTCTTCTGCAAAGCATACTCTAGTTCTGCTTTAGTATAATAAGCCTCCAGAATAGCTCCTACACCTTGAACCCATTTATTTTCAATTCCTCGTTTTTTATCAGGACCATCATTTACAAAATCCCAATGTCCACTAAGTGCATCAATCTTTTCCTGAATAATCTTTTCAATTTCTTCCGGAGCAATCCCTTCTGTTGATGACATTCCTTCAGACGCAATAATAGAAACCAACTCCTGTTTTACAAGTGCTTTTTTATCTAGCTTGTTTAAAATGTGCTCAACCACATTTGCCTGACTTTTTTGAGATGCAAAAACCACATCATCATAAAGCCCCCTCTTGTAAACCAATTCACCATCAATTATCTCTCTAATCTTTTTCTCATTTGCAATAATTCCGTCGTTTGAAGACTCTAGTTCACACATCTCTGAAGCCCCCCACTTCTTCTGAAGGGTATACAGACCATCATCTGTAGCGAACACTAACGTTCCATCTACAACATCTCCCTTGGAATCAGAAGGCATAAATCTTGCAATGAAATCCTTGTCTTCTTTCTTACTCCTACTAAGCTTAGAGTCTCTATATAAAGTCTGATAAATAAGCTCAACCATGGTACTTTTACCGGTCTCATTATTACCAATCAATACATTTAGTCCTTCTTCAAATTCGACCTCTTTATTCTTAATACCTGCAAACTGTCTAGTTTTAACTGATTTAATATTCATATGTACAACCTCCTCTATTTCAATGATTTCACAATATCATACGCCATCTGAAGCTCCACCGGATCATCCAATAACCCTTTCAAAAATTTGGCTGCAAAACCAATCTCTGAAAATTCATTTTCAATCTTTTCACTGGTAATTTTCTCACTTAGGTCGTTATCATAAATCATGTGATCCAAGAATCTACTAAGTTGAGCCTCGTAAATTGCTTCTTTTTTCTGATATTCAGATGCATCTATACTTCCGGAGATTGTCAGTCTTACAATTGAGTTGCTAGAGTAATCTTTTACTAATTCTTCGATAGTCTTTTCTAAAGACTTATTGTCTGTAGCATTAAAGGTCAACTTCTCATCGTAGTATCTTATTCTTCCGGTTACTACACGTTTAGCCAAAATTTTCTTAATTCCATCGTTGTTCTGTAATGTAATCACAAAGGCATTACCTTCTGTATTATTGTGCAAATCAAGTTGTTCATGTGTTCCGGCATTAAAAATAGTATAGCCTGTCTTTTCCTCATTAGCTGGAATTGCAGGTTCTGTCACATGAGCATGCCCCAATAACCACACATCCATTGGAATACTGTCAAGCTCAGTTCTAGTCATTGGAAAATACTCCCCTTCTGTATCAATTGCAAGTCCTTCCAAAGCGCCATGAGCAATACCAATATTATACTTGCTCACACCATCAATATTCTCTTCCTTTATCCAATCCAAGCGATTAGTGTCACTATGCTTACTATCGCAATAAGCAGGATAAAAAACAGCAGGTCCATCACTACTATCAAATTCATACGGCTGGTATTCATTAAGTACAATAATATTGCTATGAGCATCTGCCATAGTCATAAAATCATTCCATAGCTGTTCATTACCTGAATAAAAATCGTGATTTCCGGGAAGCACCAAAACATTCTGATTAAAACCTGCAAGAATCTCAACTACACGTTTAACATCCTTTTTTGTTATTGCATAAGTATTATCAAAAAGGTCCCCTGTAATAACGAAGAACTCACATTGCTCTTTTTCTGCAGTTTCAATCATATCCTTAAGGCAAAGGAATCTGCTTTCTATCAACTGATTTTTAATACTATATTTATCAAATTTTCTTCCTATGTGATTATCACCTGTAACAAATAACTTCATTCCGCTATCCTCCTACTATCTTCTATTTTTCGTCATTTTATTAACTAGCTCTTCCAGACTACTGCACTCGCGTGCATCCAGTATGTATTAAAGGCTGTCTGAATAATTAATTTCAATTTTTATTAAAAATCAATTCTACCGGGTCATCCCATCCCGGACTCTTATCTGTCATTCCCTCATATCTTATATAAATCGTATCTCCTTTTCTTTTCATAAATTCTTCCAATGGCATAATATAAGGATCGGGACCAGATATTTGTCTTACTCTACTGCATACAAATTCGTATTCATCTTTTGCCTCATCTTCGTTACTAAAATAAATATCATAAGACGAAACTTCTTCTTCCTCTTGCATTGTTACCTTGCCATTATTTCTCTCTATAATAACATCATGTGAAAGACCACAATAACAATCAAGTATTGTCGCATATACTTCATAATGAAAATTTCTAAATATTTCCTTGTCCGCTTCCGATTCCTGCAGCTCTGCAAGTTCATCTATATAGCTATTTATTTCTGCCACAAGGCTTAGAACAGTATTCTCAAGACCTCCTGATGCTTCATCAAATATTATGCTTCTATTCTCTGAGTCATATTCGTCAACACTATAAAAAACATATTTCTGATTTAGTATTTTGTGTTCCAAAATTTCCTTTATTATTTCAAATTCTTTGTCAGTATTTACGTCTAACCTAAAGTCACAATAAACTTCTGCCATATTTTTATCTCTCCTTATCTCGCATTTTTCCGTTCTTAACACTTTATTTTTCATATTTTCCTAAATTGATTCTTTCCCTTGCAGCAATTTCAATCAGTCTGTCATCTGATGCACTTTCTACATCCGACAAGCCACCCATTGCCATACCAGCACCTCCAAACATAGCCGTACCATAATAATCTTCCAAATCATTTCTTAAAGCATCGTAATCCATATCTTTGTTCATAACTTTCTCCCTTCTTCCATATTTTCCCTCTGTCTCATAGTAATATTTTACCATGTTTTTTGTTAGTTTTTTTCAAAATTTGACCTTTTTGCACAATTTTTTTCATATAAATTTTCACTAATTGCTAAATACCTTTTATGTAATAATTATTTCAACAAATTACTTATTACATAAAAAACAGTCCTACAAAATTTTTCAACTCTGTATTTCTTCTTTTCATAAATGATAATAAATAAAGAAATGCCTGTTTAAATTCTGTAAAACTGTTTCTTACGTTGTATAGTTATATTCTATTTTTTAACTTTTCTTGTTTTAGACCAACGGCTATGAATTTTTCTTCCATTAACTATAGCGTAGGTTCTTATTTTAAATAAATAAGTTCCTTTGGATTTCAGCCTGCTTACATCAGCCGTCATTCCTGTAGCACCTTTTTTCTTTTTGCTCTTTTTTATGTTTTTAATTGTTTTCACTTTTTTAAATTTTCCTTGGGTTCCTTTTCTCATATACACCTCAACGCCTTTGCTGTTGTCTTTTATTACTCCCCATGACAAAATCCATATGGTTTTGCTTTTTCTTAAAGTTAATTTAGGCTTTTTAGGCACGCCTCTAACATACGTTGACCAAATGACTGACCAGGTTACTTTATTATTTTTTCCATGACAATTTTACAGAATGGTAATTCAGTTCTTTTACACTTTTTATTTTGAATTTGCCTGATGGTGTAATATCAAAATATCCTTTCGTAGTTTTAGTATTATTCCTGCCTTACGTTGTCTGATTTCCTGCATCTTCTGTTGGGTTTATATCAGATGTACTATTTGGGGTTGTTTCTGTTGGTCCAACCGGTGTATTTTCCTTAGTTTCAGATATTTCAGACTCACCAGATTCTGTTGATGTATTGTTAGTCACTTCCGTTGTTACATTACCGCTTGCCTCTGTTGTTGTATTATCTGATGTCTCTCCATTATTGTTTTCAAATTCATAGGCATACCTTTTTTTGCCAGTTCAATATTGGGATTTTTTATTGTCATAGTAGTTAATTCAGGGCAATTAGCAAAAATTTGATCCTTTATCTCTGGTACCTTACTTGGAATTGTGATTTTTTTAAGTTTTGCATCATATTGAAATGCATAATTTTCAATGTATTCAATACTTTCAGGTAGGTAAACATATTCAAGTTTTCTTTTATAACTCATCCCTGATGCCACAATTCCTTCAACTCCATTACCTATTATTACAGTTTTACAGCCTAACTCCGGCAACATAGTTTTTTTAATAATAACACCTTTATTACCAACAAAATAGAATCCAGCCGTATAACCTACCACATTTTCCCCACCATCAGGCCATGATTTTGGAAAATTTACTGCATATCCTGTTGTTACGTCTTTCATATTATTACATCCGTAAAAAGCATTATCTTCAATTGTTCCACATGGAATTTTATCGTAACCTCCATTTGGATTTGCGTTAGATGACAAAAAATGTATACAGATTCAAGTCCCGTACAATTAAAGAATGCATAGTCAGACACTCTGCTTATATGCTTAAGTAATACTATTTCTCCCCTCCTGCCACGCATAACCTCTTATTAAGTTCTATAAATATAAGATCTTTCGTGTTATTTTACGCTTGTATTTTATATATAAATTATATCACACCATACCACTATAGTCATTTTTACTGCAACTATTTATATATAAAAATACCTGCCACAATTCGAATGTGACAGGTATTTCAAACTGATTTTTCATTTTATATATGTTTTTTTCTTTTTTATTTTACCCTTGCTAATAAAAGAATACTTATGTTGTTCTCCCTTGATGGTTTTAACTTTATGTCTTTCCTCTCAACCTAAGTATCTACCTATATAGTATCTATAAATACTAAATTATAATATCCTGGTTTCAAGTCCGTACTAATATAACCATATGCATCAGTAAAACTCTCTCCCACTGCTATATCAGGTGAATATACTGTTCCTGTTTCAACTACACTACCATTTGAATCATATAATTTCCATCCAACAGGTACATATGAACTATAATTTGATCCATTAGCATCGTAAGTTTTCTTTCCTGAAACAAATAATTTAGCACTAAACTCATTATCAGAACTATAATAATCTTTTTCATATAATATATGGCGTTTTTTTCAACAACTGCCCCCTCACACATCATTTTTTCCACTCATTCAACTTTAATAAAAAATAGCTGATTGAGAACACAATATTGTTATATGAACTCAATCAACTACTTTTTTCTTTACTGTACTATAAACGTATATCCATTTTCTTTTGCCCAGGTTTCTGCAAACGAACCTTTCACTCCCTTTATTTCCGTTAGGGCATTACAATTTAAAAATGTACCTTCACCTATAGCAGTAACGCTACTTGGAATTGTTATACTTGTTAAATTAATGCATCCTAAGAATGCCATAGTCCCGATACTCGTTACACTCTTTGGAATTACTATACTAACAAGACTGATACAACCAAAAAATGCACCATTAGCAATACTTGTTGCCCTATCTGGAACTATGGCGTTTCTTAATTTTTTACAATTTTTAAATGCATTATCTCCTATACCCACCACATTATTTGATGTTTTTATACCTATTTGTACATCAGATGTAATAATTTCAGTAAGATCTGTACATTCATCAAATGCGCTATTTCCTATATAGGAAACCTGTTTGTTAATAGTGATACTTTCCAAACTACTACATTCAGAAAATGCCAAATTCCCTATATCTGTTACGCCTTTTGCTGTGACATTAACTAAACTTTTACAACCTTTAAACGCAACTTCTCCTATGCTTGATACAGTATTTGGAATTGATATATTCCTCAAATTACTACAGCAATAAAAAGCGCCAGTTTCAATTCCTGTTGCATTATCTGGTGTTGCTATTTCTGTGATACTATCTGAAACTATAACTCTATTCAAACTAGTACATTGATTAAATGCATAATGTTGTATAGTTGCTACACTATTTGGAATCGTAACGCTAATCAATCCACTACATCCCGAGAAAGTGCCATCGGATATACTCGTTAAGCCTTCCGGAATTATTATACTTTCCAAATTAATGCAATTTCTAAATGCATCATTTCCAATGTAAGTCATTGTTTTGGGCATATCTATATTTTTTAAATTAGTACATTCTTTAAATGCCAAGCCACCTATACTTATAACACTATCTGGTAAGGTTATATTTCTTAAATTAGTACATTTATAAAATGTTGTTCCACATATACTTGTCAGGCTCTCTGAAATTGTTATATCATCTAAATTGCTACATTGAGAAAATGCTCCTGCACCTATATCGGTTACACTGTTTGGTATTGTGATACTTTTCAAACTGCTACATTCAGAAAATGCTCCTTCACCTATATCGGTTACACTGTTTGGTATTGTGATACTTTTCAAACTGCTACAAGTTCTAAATGCTCCTTCACCTATTTGAGTTACCCCATTTGGAATTATCACTTTTTGCAAATTATAACAATTCTCAAACGCTCTCAGACCTATACTTGCACCACCATCTAAATCTGTTTCTTTTGCAAATTTATTTGAATTTGTTATACTCTTCAAACTACTACAACCCCTAAACGCACTATATCCTATATTTATTTTTCCATCCGTTAATGTAATATTTTCTAATTTACTACATTCACAAAAAGCTACATCTCCTATACTTGTCACACTCTCTGGTATTTCTATATCAATTAAATTTCTGCATTGAGAAAATGCTCCATCCCCAATACTTATCAAATTATCGGGAAGTATAATCCTTGACAACTCACTGCAATAATCAAATGCACCACTTTCTATCTTCTTTAAACTATCAGGAAGCGTCATGTTTTTTAAGCTGCTACATCCACTAAATGTGTTTTTTTCTATACTTGTCACACCTTCAGGAAAATCAATTTTTATTAGTTTATAACATCCTTCAAATGCACTTTCTCCTACCCTTGTCAGACCATTGGGGATTGTTATATCAGTTAAATTTGAACAGTACTTAAATGTACCATTTTTTATATTTGTCACTCCTTTTGGTATGATAATTGAATATAATAATTTGCATCCACTAAATGCACTTTCTCCTATATTGGTTACACTTTCAGGTATAGTAATTTCACTTAATGTACAACATTCATTAAATACATTATCTCCGATGCTTTTTAAACTATTTGGAAGAATAATTTTTTTCAGACCATTACATTTATAAAATGCTTCATTCCCTATACTTACAACCCCATCTGGTATTGTGATACTTTCTAATTCGCTATATCCAACAAATGCACGTTCTCCAACAGCAACAACTTTTTTCCCATTGATTGTATTTGGTATGACTACATTACTGTCATATCCTTTGTACCCAGAAACTTCTACACCACCATACACTTCTTTTGTTTTAAATGGTGTCGCCTGAGTTGTAGGTTGTTCTGTCGTAGGTTGTTCTGTTATGGGTTCCGTTGGTTTGACTGTCGTAGGTTGTTCTGTTATGGGTTCCGTTGGTTTGACTGTTGTAGATTCTGTTGGTTTGACTGTTGTTGGATGTTCTACATTATTATTTGAATCCTTAATGTACGGTAATTTGACCGCAACATCTCTGTTATAATCAGTCATTCCCAAATTTGCCAACGATATTTTAACTTTGCCACCTATTACTCTATCCATCAAAACAAAATTTAATCTCAAATAAGTATTTGCATAATCTTTAATTTCATCTTCAGAAGATGCACCTCTATTACTATTTATTACATAACCTACAGTAGTATTTTTGTTTTTAGTATATTTTGCTCCCTCAAAATTAGACTGTGCTGTATAGTTAAAAAAAACACTTGATATTTCATATTTAATAATTGGAGATTTACTCATATTAAACCATATTGTGCCCTTTTCACTCATATTTGCCACAACTTCAAATCTATACATATCTGTATTTTTATTATATATTAAGCTACATTCATAAATAAGATCATTATGATATATTTGCATATATTTATTTTCAAAATTATTACTTGCTAGCCCATTTGAAATAATAAAATTTTTCAACTTATTGTAATAATCAGTAATTGACAATTCTTGTTTCGAAGGTTTAGTTATTGGTTGTTCCGTCTGCTTTGTAGTTGGCTGTGGTCTTATATGTTTTGTAAATTTTTTCCTTATCGTAACCCTGCATCGATACTTTTTCTTTCCTACTTTTGCAGTAATTGTTGTTTTGCCGGCTTTCTTCCCCTTAACCTTACCTTTTTTTGTAACTGTAGCAATATTTCTGTTAGATGAACTCCATCTTACTTTATTTTTGTTATTTTTTAACTTCAAAGTAACTGTCTTTCCTACATAAATAGTTACAGTTGTCCTACTTAATTTTACTTTTTTTGCTGCACTTACATCCATTGTTGGTATCATCGATATTGACAAAATTAATGTTAGTACAATAGCTATTTTTTTCTTTATCTGTTTCATAGTTTGACATTTCCTTTCTCTATTTTTCCTAATACTTCATAAGTTCGTTTACTTGTAATCCCTTTTCACAAAGTACACGAACAGCTTCAATAAATGATGGCAATTTTTGTTCTTTTTGAAAATCTTCTATCCTTTTTACTAATTCTAAATCTTTTTCTCCAAATTTAACTTGCTTAGCCATATTACTACCTCTTTCTACAATTTCAATGATAAAACTATTATACCATACACTCTTTCCCACTTTTTTCAACAACTGACCCCTTTCTAACCAATTTTCCCACAAAAAAATATGCTATCTACCACTTTGATAGATAACATATCTTTTTACTTTTATCCTTTCATTTTCTTTACCTTAGACCATCGGCTGTAAACCTTTTTGCCATTTACAACTGCGTAGGTTCTTACTTTAAAGAAATATGTAACTTTTTTATCCAAAGAACTGCGGCTACCGGACATACCGGTTATACCTTTTTTGTTCTTTTTCTTTTTAAGTTTATTAACTTCATTTACCTTTACAAATTTACCTTTTTTGCTGGTTTTCATGTACACCTGCAATCCTTTGCTGTTATCACCAATTATCCCCCATGTCAGTGTCCATTTACTTTTGGTCTTTTTTATGGACAGTTTAGGTCTGTTAGGTGTGCCCTTTACATAAATTTCTTTAGTACCCGACCATATGACTTTACCATCATTTGAAGTAGTTTTTATTTTGTAAAAGTATTTCTTTCCAGCCTTAACTTTTGAATCGGAATAAACACCACTTTTCAGTTTCTTAACCGATATGTATTTTCCCGACTTCTTTTCAGCTCTATATATCTCATAATCCTTTGATGTGTTTATCTTTTTCCATGTCAATCTGACTGTATGATAATTTTTCTCTTTTACACTGCTTAATGAAAGTTTTTCTTTTCTGCCAGTTTCGCCGGATGTCACAACTTCAAAAGATTGTTTTTCAGTTATAATTGTAGTAGAAAATATTTTATCGGTAGTTGAATCTGATGTTGATTCTTCCGAAAAACTCTCATTTGTTTTGCTTTCTTCTGTTGTTGTACTGACATCTGCAGATGTAACATTGACAGTTGTTGAATTCATAGTAGTTTCTTCTGTTTCAGTTGTATTTTCAGTCGTTTCTACTTTTGGGTCTGTTACAGTTTCTGATATTTTAGGAACAGTAGTGGACCCTGCTGTAGTCTCTGATGTAATTGGATCAGTGATAAGTTCTGGCGTTGTAATCTGACTTGTAGTTGTAATCGTTGTAGCCTGAGTGGTTGATTCCGTAGTAGTTGTTTCCTCTTCCTTATCAATATCAATACTGATAAACTCGATCCCATTTTCTTCAGCATACTGCTGTGCTGTAGAATTTCTAAAGCCATATATTGTTTTCAAATTCATAGGCATACCTTTTTTTGCCAGTTTGATATTAGGATTTTTGATTGTCATAGTAGTCAATTCAGGGCAATTATCGAAGGTATGATTTTCTATCTTGGGTACCTTACTTGGAATTGTGATTTCTTTAAGTTTTGCATCATATTGAAACGCATAATTTTCAATGTATTTAATACTTTCAGGCAGGTAAACATATTCAAGTTCTCTTTTATAACTCATCCCTGATGTCTCAATTCCTTCAACTCCATTGCCCATTATTACAGTTTTACAGCCTAACTCCGGCAATATATCTTTTTTAATAATAACACCTTTATTACCAACAAAATAGAATCCATCCGTATAACCTACCACATTTTCCCCAACATCAGGCCAGGTCTGATATTCAGAACTTTCAAATTTTATTAAGGTAATTCCATGTTCTTTTGCATATGATGCTAAACCTGATCTAAAATTTGCATGTATTTCTTCTACACTATCGGGCCATGATTTTGGAAAATTTGTTGTATATGCTGATGTTATTTTTTTTATATTATTACATCCATAAAAAGCATTCTCTTCAATTGTTCCACATGGAATTGTATCATAATGTCCATTTGGATTTGCGTTAGATGTTAAAAAAATGTATACAGATTCAAGCCCCGTACAATTAAAGAATGCATAGTCAGACACTTTGCTTATATGCCTGAGTAATACTATCTCTTTCAAACTTTTACAGTTTGCAAAAGCATTCTTGCCTATGATTTCAAGACCATTTGGAAGCTCAACTTCTTTAATATTTTTATAGTTTTTAAACATTCCATCAGGTATATTTGTAATTTCATTGTCCATGACAACTTTTAAAACCTTATCAGAGATTTCTGCCTTTTGAAGGTCATCAAACTGTTCTATATCTATCTCTCCCGTACCTGTAATACGCAGTGTTCCATCCTTTTCCAATTGAAAATAAGTCTGTGGACCACATTGACCTTTGATGTTTTTGTAAATTAAAGAATCTTCTGTAGTATTTTCCGATGTATTCTCTTCTTCTGCCTTTACAAAAGATGTAGGAACTACTCCTGCTACAACCATACTTAATATTACTAAATATGTAATTGTCTTTTTACAGCTCTTAAATATGTTCATAATCTTTCTACCCTCCTGCCACGAATAACCTCTTATTATGTTCTATAAATTTGAGATTTTTTGTGTTATTTTACGCTTATTTTTTATATATAAATTATATCACACAATACCACTATAGTCACTTTTACTCCAACCTAATATGTTATTTATATATATAAAACAGTCACAATTCGAATGTGTTAGATGTTTCAAAACTTTCATGCTTAGACAACAACTTTTTATTTTAATTTTGCGACAATCTCAATCGAAAATTAGGAAAGCTGATTTAAGCTGGTGGTTGCTCATAAGTTGTATAATCAAAATACTCTTGAAATATCAATAACCATCTGCTACTATAATATTACAAAAGGTACTACCGATAGACGGTTAGTCCTGATTGTTTTGGTTAAAAAAGTAACCGCCACTATTTTCAGGCTAGATGGCGGTTACTTTTTATATTATCTGACAGCAGTGCTCTACGAAATAGCCAGTGGGGATATGAATGAGCTTGACTGTCACGTGGAGTGTATATTTTTGAATCAATTCTCATGTCTTCATAAATATCTCTTAATTTTTAATATGATTATAAAATTTTAATAAAATCCTAAATCTGCTGATGTTACACCCACGTTATATGATAACATGATTTGTTCAAACACAGTCAACGCTAATCTTGCTGATGTAGTAGTTAATTTTTCTGCAGTATCTTCCAATGTGTATGACATGTTTGTATCATAAAAGATTACAGCTGACTCTTCATCCATTAACAGTTTGTACATTATACCATTACCATAATACTGTGAATCTCCATCATAAAAAGTAACACTGCATGTACTGTCGCTTACACTTTCAATATCGAAATATACCATAATGTTCATATTAGATCTATCATATCCACTTAAATTATTTATCCTAATAATATCTGTGCTTGGATAATATTTAACCTGTGTATATACACACATATTAGTGCTTTCATTAATTGCATCTAAATAATAATATGAGCCGTTTGAATCACTACTATACTTGCCGTATTTTTTGCAGGCATTTGCTATTTTCTGTTTTACCGAAGTCTTTGTATATGTAACAACAGGTTTCTTATTATTCGCTTTTTTGACACTTTTTTGTTTAACAGTAATTTTGCATTTTAGTTTCTTATTTCCAACTTTCGCAGTAATAGTTGCCTTGCCGGCTTTCTTACCTTTGACTTTTCCTTTGCTACTTACTGTTGCAACTTTCTTGTTAGAAGATGACCATTTAACTTTTTTTCTATTACCTTTTACCTTAAGTTTAACAGTTTTTCCAACATAAATTGTTGCTGATTTTTTGTTTAGTTTTGGTTTTTGTGCTGCATTTGTATTTGTTGTTGGGATTAATATAAGTGACATCACTATTGCAACTACAAATACTGATAATTTCTTCATGTACTTCTCCATAAGCTTTTTCTCCTTTTCACTTATTCTAAAGTAGTATATCTGGCTCGTCTAACATACTACTTCTTGCACTTACTTGTGCCCATTTCATTACCATATATATTACTTTAGAATCTTTTTATAATACGTTTCCGATAACGTAATTATATCACAGCACTATATACCATTTTTTCTCAAACTGACCTCTTGTTCTCTCTTATATTCTATTTTTTAACTTTTCTTGTTTTAGACCAACGGCTATGAATTTTTCTTCCATTAACTATAGCGTAGGTTCTTATTTTAAATAAATAAGTTCCTTTGGATTTCAGCCTGCTTACATCAGCCGTCATTCCTGTAGCACCTTTTTTCTTTTTGCTCTTTTTTATGTTTTTAATTGTTTTCACTTTTTTAAATTTTCCTTGGGTTCCTTTTCTCATATACACCTCAACGCCTTTGCTGTTGTCTTTTATTACTCCCCATGACAAAATCCATATGGTTTTGCTTTTTCTTAAAGTTAATTTAGGCTTTTTAGGCACGCCTCTAACATATGTTGACCAAATGACTGACCAGGTTACTTTATTATTTTTTCCAGTTGCCTGTATTGTGTAAAAATATGTTTTACCAGGTTTTACCTTTGAATCAATAAATATGTTGCTTTTTGTTTTTCCGATTAATTTGAACTGACCATCTTTTTGTGCTTTGTATATTTTGTAACTATTGCCATTCTTTATTTTTTTCCATGACAATTTCACAGAATGGTAATTCAGTTCTTTTACACTTTTTATTTTGAATTTGCCCGATGGTGTAATATCAAATGGTGCTTTAGTAGTTTCAGTATTATTTCTGCCTGATGTTGTCTGGTTTCCTGGCTTCTTACCTGTGGTAGCACTAACAGGTGTTATCTGACTTTCTGCATTTTTATCCGTAGTTGTAACTACTGGTGTTGTCTGACTTTCTGTAAACTCTACATTTTTATCTGTAGTCGTAATTTCAGGTGTAGTCTGGCTTTCTATATTTTCTGTTGTACTTATATTAGATGTTCTATTTTCAGTTGTTACAGTTGGCTTAACTGATGTATTATCTTTAGTTGTAGATGTTTCCGATTCACCGGATTCTGTCGCTCCTGTTGATATATTACTTTTTGTCTCTGTTGTTCCTGTTGATACATCACTGCTTGTCTCTGTTGTACTATCTGTCACTCCTGTTGTTCCATCACTGTTAGTCCCTGTTGTTGTAGCCGATGTTTCTGTTTCTCCATCATTGTTTTCATAATCTAAATCTATGCTTATAAAATCTATTCCGTTTTCTTTTGCGTAAGTCTCTGCTGTAGAATCTTTAAAACCGTATATTGTTTTTAAATTTACTGGCATATTTTCTTTAGCGATTTCAATGTTTGGATTTTTAATTGTCATTGTTGTTAATGACGTGCACTCATCAAACGCTTTTCCAGCGATTTTTGTTACTTTACTTGGTATTGTAATTTCTTTTAATTTTGAATCACCTCTAAAAGCACCGTATTCTATTCTTTCAATACTTTCAGGTAAATAAATTTCCTCTAAATTAGTATAGTTTTTGAATCCTCCTTCCTCTATTGCAGTTATATCACCACATACAATAACTTTTTTTGAATTACAGGATATTTCCGTATCTATTACCCCCTCATTATTTATAATAGAAAGTTCATCACCGAAAATAACATAATTTATACTATCCGAAGGAGTAGATGCAGCGCTAAGTTTAATTTTTTCTACATTCTCACCTGTATATTGCCATATTTTACATCTTTTGTTGCCATAAGCTTTTTCTATTGTTTCAGGCCACTGCTGTGGCATTTTAGACGGTTGACTAACACCTGTTAATACTACTTTAATATTGTTACATCCATAAAAAGCATAATCACTTATGGTTCCTGCTTCGTAATTTGTATAACTTTTCGTGTAAGTACATAACAACATATACACACTCTCAAGACTTGTGCAATTAAAAAAAGCATAATCATCTACTGTCTTTAGCCAGCGCGGTAGAATTATTTCTTTCAATGCAGTACAGTTTGCAAAGGAGTTCTTCCCGATTGTTTCCAAATGATTTGGCAATTCAACCTCTACAACTTTTGTATAATTTTTGAATATTTCGTCAGGAACATTTTTAATATCTTTCTCAAGAACAATTCTTATTGTTTTATCCTCCAAATGTGCATCCTGCAAATCCTGAAACTGGTTAATATCTATGTACCCACTACCTGTAATTCGTAATGTTCCGTCTTTTTCTAACTGAAAATATGCTGTAGGTCCACACTGACCTGATATTTTATTTTCTTTTGCCTTTACCAAGCTATTAGGTAGTGCATATGTAACAACCATACATACAATAAGCAGATAAGATATCATTTTCCTATTTTTCAATATTTTCATCTGTTCTTTACACGATGTATTCTTAAAATACAACCGCCTTCTCCCTTCTTTTAATAATAAAGAATGTCGCTTGCGACATTCTACGCAACCAATGCATGCCCGTCCGCAACTATTTTCTTTTCACGCCAGAGTATATCCCTAGTGGAACGTTTATTTATGGAATAAGAAATTCCGGAGAAATTTCTTATTCCATAAATAAAAAGCAATTCTGTATCATTATTCCTTTAAGTTAAGTCTACGAATTGCTTTCTAAGTAAATTTATTTAATTAAAACTTTTTACATTAAATCTTTGTTATACACTGCTCTTTCTCCGCCAATGAATTTTGGTCTAACTCTTGCAGCAAGAACGTTTGCTTCACCGATTTTGTTATGTTCTAACTTAACAGGAACGGCAACCTTCTTAATGTGCATGCCGATAAGTGTTCCACCTATGTCAATTCCTGCATCAGCTCTGATTTCTTCAACTGCAACAGGATTTGCAAATGTTTTGTATGCAGTTGTTCCAAAAGAACCACCTGCCTTTGGTTGAGGCACAACATTAACTATGTCTGAAAAAGGTACTGCATCTCTCTCAACGATAATTGCTCTGTTAAGATGCTCGCAACATTGGGCTGCTAAATATATGCCCTTTTCCTGTAAAACCTGATAAATTCCCTTAAATACAGCCTGTGCCACTTCAAGGTTTGAATTAGTTCCAATTTTGTCTCCGCAAATCTCACTTGATGAACAGCCTACTACGAAAATCTGTCCCTTTGTAATTCCTGCTTTTTCGACAATCTCTCTTGTAACTTCTTCTGCCTGTTTTGTAAGTTCAGTATACATTCTACGCCTCCTAAAGTTATAAAAAATAACTTTTTAATCTTAATATCTTTTTATATTTTATACCAATATTATATTATTTACAAATATATTTTCCTTTAATAAGAAAGTAACTCCATAATATTTTCAACATTTTCCATGTTTAATCTGCTATTTATAATTACTAAAACTTTTTATATGCTTAACAAACTGTTTCTAATTACACATTTTTATATCTGGTACTCCACAATATTTCTCCCTAACGTAAAAGCAAAGGTTGAAATAAATTCAACCTTTACCTTAAAGTTTTATAGAAATGGTTCTCACCATTGGGGGACTTTATCTACACGTATTTTTTAAGTAAATTTGGAACTTTTGCGCCTTCTAAAATTCCGATTGCAATGCAACCAATTACTAAGCATGTTCCAGCCTGAATGGCGTTACTTGGAATTGAAGCTGCTGCTGCAAGTTCATATCCTAATATTGTGCTTTCATATAAGAAATAACCAAATACCATAATTAATTCTGCAACTACACCACTTACAATGTAAGCTACAACTTTGTTAATATTTGTTTTCTTAAGTGCTGTAAAAATTAAATATGCAACAAGTGCCATTAAAAACTTAATGATAAATGTTCCCGGTACATAAGTTACATACTGTGCTAAAAGATCAGCTAATGCTGAACCGATTCCAGCTGCAAGTGCTCCATAAACACCACCAATAAGCCATGCACTTAATAATACAATGCTATCTCCAATATTTATATAACCTTGAGTTCCAAATGTAGGATATCTGATAATTGAAGTTGCAACATAAACTAATGCCGCAAAAAGTGCTGTTAATACAATCTTTGATACTACTTTACTATTCATAATTTTCCTCCTAATGTAAGTAATTCATATATGGTTAATATGAATTTTATATCTGTTCTGATTATATCAGCATATGGTATCATTAATATAGTCATTTTATTAAAAACTTATAAGACCAGATTGTTATTGTCAAAACAACAATCCGGTCTTACTTTTATCTTATTCTTCACTATAAATAATTGCACACTTTACAGCTTTGTTCCAGCCCTTTAGTTTTTCCTGAACGTCTTCTTTACTCATCTGTGGAACAAACTCCTTATCTATTGACATGTTTCTTTTTATCTCTTCTTTGTTTTTCCAATAACCTGTGGCTAAACCTGCCAAATATGCTGCTCCCAGCCCTGTAGTTTCTATCACTGAAGGTCGCTTAACTTTCTTCTGGGAAATATCTGCCTGAAACTTCATTAACAGATTGTTAGCACAGGCACCGCCGTCTACTTTTATTGTATTAATTGGCTGTCCCATATACTGTTCCATTGCCTGTAATACATCGTTAGTCTGATATGCCAAAGACTCCAAAGTTGCCCTTACAAAATGTTCTCTGCTTGTACCTCTTGTTACTCCAACTACCATGCCTCTTGCATCCTGTTTCCAATATGGAGCACCCATCCCCGTAAATGCGGGAACTACATAGACTCCGTTTGTATCCTGAACTTTTGAGGCAACATCCTCGCTTTCTGCTGCACTGTCAACCAAATGCATCTGGTCTCTAAGCCACTGAATCGCTGCCCCAGCCACAAATACACTGCCCTCTAAAGCATACTCAACTTTATCTGTTGATGCGGCTATTGTTGTGATTAATCCATTTTTTGATTTAACAATTTTGTCACCTGTGTTTGCAAGCAAAAAGCACCCTGTGCCGTATGTATTTTTTACGTCACCTTTTTCAAAACAACACTGACCAAACAAAGCTGCCTGCTGATCCCCTGCCACACCACTTATTGGGATTTTTGCATCTAATAGTTCCGCTGTTGTGTACCCGAAAATTCCACTTGACGGCATAACCTTTGGTAGCATTGATTTAGGTATATTTAACAGTTCAAGCAAATCTTCGTCCCACTTTAAATCATTGATATTATAAATCATAGTTCGACTTGCATTTGTATAGTCTGTTGCGTGAATTACACCGCCACTTAATTTCCACATAAGCCATGAGTCAATTGTTCCAAAAAGAAGCTCGCCTTTTTCAGCCTTCTCTCTCGCTCCTGCTACGTTATCAAGAATCCACTTAATTTTCGTTCCCGAAAAATAGGCATCAGGTACAAGTCCTGTTTTAATTTTTATTGTATCTGTCAGTCCATCTGCCACTAATTTATCCACAATGTCAGAAGTTCTTCTACACTGCCAGACAATTGCATTGTAAATTGGTTTCCCAGTGTTTTTGTCCCACACAACGGTTGTTTCTCTTTGATTTGTAATGCCTATTGCTTCAATGTCAGTTCCGTCAATTCCTGCCTCTCGCATTACCTCTCCCATTGTTAAAACCTGTGTCATCCAAATTTCTTCCGGATTATGCTCAACCCAGCCTGCCTTTGGAAATATCTGTTCAAATTCCTTATTTGCCTGACAAATTATATTGCCTCCTTTGTCAAATAAAATTGTTCTTGAGCTTGTTGTTCCCTGATCAAGCGCCATTATGTACTTTCCCATTTTGTCCTCCATGTATGTAATTTTATTCATTTGTTTTCTATATTTTCATTATTTTCCGTACAATAATATCTCTTTTATTTTATCTTTTTTATGGCACTATTACAAGAAGTTTACAATATATCTGTGGTCAATCGAGTAGGCTGACTCCTACTCGATTGCAGATAGCAGGCATCTCAAAGCATAGCTTTTCGATGTTCTTACGCCTGACAAATGATATTTCGTGCAAGCACGATATCGCTTGTCAGGCTTTTGCTACAAAAAAAGACGCAACTTAATGCGCCTTTTTACTATTTCAATGTTGGATCAACTACTTTTCCAATAAAAAGTATTTCTCCTGTTTTGTTATTTTTTATTATGTAAGCAAACGGTCTGTCCAGCAGTATTTTATTTGAACACGTTCTAATTGATGTTGCTTTAGCAACAGCTGCAGTTACGGCGGCCGCTTTCGTTCCGTCAGTATTCATTTCAATGGCTGTGCTATGAATTATCTCATCCACATATTTGTTACTCGAATCTGCGTCATCAAACATTGGATTTAATGCAGGTATGTATTTGTTAAAAATTTCTTTTACTCCGGCACTTACTAATGAAGACTTTATATTATTCTTCCAGGCATATTCGAATTTCGGAATTCCTATTTGAACCTGATCTTTTTTCTTTTTCTTCAAAAGTTCCTCAATATTAATGTTTTCCAGTTTGAAACTTCCTTTTGCTTTTGGCAATATACCAATAAATGAGTATTTCTTATCTTTTTCATAAGTTTTTTCAAAAGCTAATGCATAGTCATTTTCGTAATAACTATTGCTTTCCTCTTCCATCATTTCAACGTTTACTTTTTTTCCGTCAAATTTTTTAAATTTTTTGCTCTTAACATCTGATGTGTCAAATTTCCATGTCCACTTTCCGTTAAAAAGCGTTGCATTTAATATGTATGCATAGGCACTCTTGTCAATATTATCTATGATTTTATCAATCATGCCATCTGTATTGTCATTCACCCATTTGTTAATTTGATCCGCCCCTGTATTGTCAAATGGAATTTCATTAGTTGTGGCATAGTAGTATTTTTTCACTGCATTTTCAAAAGTATCACTTAGTTTAATTCCACTTTTGTACCATATTGAATTTGCTATTTTTAACGTGGAGTTATCTTTTGCGTCCATTATTTTTTTAGCATAATCGTTGTATTTATCTACTTTATTTCCGAGATATTTTTCGACTTCACTTTTTGGAGTTACATAAACCTGCTGATTTCTTTCTACATTGCTAGGACAAAAAACATTTCCTTTTGCTCCATTAAGAACCATTCCAAGAGCTATGTTTATTGAAGTAGGACTTATTAATGTATTTTTATCAGAAGCATAGTAGTCATTAATAAATATGCCCTGCTTCAACTGAGAGCCACCCACGCTCTCCCCCTTGATTTTCAATGGTTTCTTAACTTTTATTTTAATCTGGTATTTTGTCTTTTTGACTTTGGCTGTTACTGTTGTCTTACCTGTTTTTAACCCTGTCAAAATTCCCTGCTTAGAAACTTTTGCGACTTTTTTCCTTGAGCTTTTCCACTTGATTTTTTTTGCTTTCCCCATACCTTTAAAATAAAGCTGCTTTGTTTGATATACTCGTATGGTTTTAGTTTTTTTGCTACTTTTAGTTCCTGACTTGTAGAGATATATCTTATTTGTTTTGCTTCCTTTGTTTGCAGGGCATTTTGTTGTTGTAGTTTTCGTTTTGTTTCCCTTGTTTGCTGGGCATTTTGTTGTTGTAGTTTTGGCATTTACATTTTGATAGCCTACGTATGGCATTACAGTTAAAAGCATGCCTGCCACTATTATCATTGCCGTTATTTTTTTCATTGTTCTTTTCATACGATACCTCCTATTAGAATTTTACAGTATTTGAAGCATACATGCTGCTCTCTTTCACTGTTCCTTTAACCGTTTTCTTGTATCTGGTTATTTTCACAACCATTTTGTATTTTCCTTTTTTCTTCAATTTAAAAGTTTTATTTAGAAAAGCTATATTACTTTTTTTCGTTTCAACATATTTTTTACATACTTTAAATCCTTTTTTGTTTTTCCGTTTTATTATTACTTTTATTTTTGTTTTGTATGTATCTTTGTAGCTGTTCTCCGAAAAAATAACAATATTGCTTTTTCCTTTTTTGTCAATTCGAAAATCCCTGTTTAAAAGGATCTGACCTAAATGTTGTTTGGATTTAGTATTTGTTATGTCCTTGTTGGTAATATTAGCTGGGATGTATTTATTATTGTTACCGTCATTATTCTTGTCATTATTACCGTTGTTGTCAATGCCACCATTATTATTCTGGTCGCCATTTCCGTCATTATTAATATCACCACTATTATTGTCGTTACCACCAATGCCACTATTATTCTTGTCACTACCATTATTGTTATTAATGTTGCTGGCAGTTTTTTTGTCATTTTCCGACGGCACGACTTTTTCAACATTTAAAGGTATTGTTTTAACAACTTTTTTCTTATTGAAAATAAAACTTAATTTATACTGACCAGCTTCTTTTTTTAAAGGAATACTTGTATACTCTGTCTTCCCTTTTTGAATTTTGATTTTATTAGAAGGTAGTTTGTACCTTTTGTTCTCACTGTCAGTTAGCATTATACCTTTTAACTGTATTGTTTTTGAATTCTTGTTTTTTATTCTTATAACAATTTCAGAAGTATTTGTGTCAACATAACTGTTTATTAGTTTTATTTTTATGGCATTGCTCTGTACTTTGCTAGTGCCTGCTTCTTTTGCTTTTACACTGTCAAATGAAAAAGTAAAAACAGTAGTAAATGCCAGCAAAAATATTATTAGTCCTGTAATTTTTTTCATTTTCGTGCCTCCAGTTCAGAAATAATGTTTATGACAAATTCTTCGTCTGCATCTGTTCCCTGTACCTCAACTGTGTGACAATATTTGTCATCAGTGTACATGGCAGTTATATTTTCAGCTCCAAAAGATATCAAAACTTCTTTGGCACCTACTGTTACAGTTTTCGTTTTTTCAGCTTTTGCTTTAATCTTAGCTGTGTCACTTACCAAACTTTCCGTATAACTAATCGTTCCACTGTCACTTACAAAATGTTGAACCGACAATTCTTCTGAAAAATACTCGCTTTCTTTTTTGTAACCGTCAGGGGTGCTACTTATCATCATTCTGCTTCCTTTTGCAACCTTACTATTATCATTTTCAGTTTGTGTAAAGTCCACATTGATAAAATTTTCAGTTTGTGTAACTACCATCTGCCACAAATTTATGTCAAAAGCTTTTACAAAAGTAACATTGACAACAACTAAACATAAAACGAAAGTTGCAATTTTTGAACAATATCTTGTACACCTTTCCATTATCATGTTTCCGCCAAACTTCTTCTGCGCCCTACTTATTCTTCTTATTTTCTTTTCAAATCTATAAGAAAAATTGTGCGTATTGATAATGTCAGAAATTTGCTCCATTGTCTCCTGATTATGTAAAACAAGTGCCTGTTTCAATACGTCATCATTTAGTTTCACTTTCATTCCTCCTCCAACATAGACTCCAACAATTTTCTTCCTTTAAAAAGTTGTTGCCTTACATTTGTTTCACTTAAACCTGTGATTTCAGCTATTTCTTTTCCCGAATATCCCATCACATACTTAAGTGTTAATAAAGACGAGTATTTGTACGGCATTTTTTCAATGGCAAATTTAACAGCATTAACCATTTTCGCCTCTGAAACTCTCACTTTTTCCAGTTCAATGTCTGTGTCCTCATCTCTCTTTTTTCGTTTGTTGTATATTTTCATAGCTTCTCTTTTTGTAATTAACACCACAAAATTTTTCGTTTCATTGCTATATGTATCAGAAATTTTCGCTATGTTTTTTGCCACACGAAGAAACGCTTCCTGAACTGCATCTTCCGCATCTCTTTCATTTTGCAAAATTTCATAAGCTACGTAATATAGCAAATTTCTGTACTTATAATATACCTGTTCAAACTTGTCTTTTTGTTCTTCATCTACTAATGCTAAATATAGCGCTATCATTTATTCCTCCGTTTTTTGAAGCTTCTATACATAATAATCCTGCGTTTTTCGAAAATGTTATTTTTTCAAAAAATTTTTCCATTTGTTTTTTTCCATTTGTTTTTTCGTTTTTTCACTGTTTCAAAAAAATTATTAGGGTGATTGAATGAAAAACTAACTTTTGGTTTTGTTTTTTAATTTTTGTTATGCAAAACTTACTTCACTTAAATGTATTATAACAGAAAATGCCGACCACTAATGAAAGATTTGTAATCTTACATTTATGATCGACATATAGAATTTTTTACAAATAATTTTTTATGGCACTTAATCTTCGTAATTAATGTAATTTAAAGGATCTATTGGATTTCCATCTTTTGCGATTGCAAAATAAATGTTGTCCCCTTCCTTTGAATAGTATCTTGTTGGTTCATTAACATACGCAATTGTCTGACCGGCTTCAACATAATCTCCTGCTGCGACTTCCGGATTAATAACCTGACCGTAAGTTGCAATGTAGCCGTTTCCAATCGCCTGATTTATGCAAATTCCCAATTCTTCATCTTCATCAAGAGTTGTCACAACCCCATCCGCTGCTGCTTTAATTGGCTCGCCTTTTTTGCTACCAATTACAATTCCCGGATTAGTTCTATATTCACCTAAAGTTGAAAAATACACTGTACTTTCCATATCATAAGGCATTACAATATTTCCCTGAACCGGCCACAACAACTGACTGTTTTTATTAAATTTCAGTTTTTTAATTTGAGCCGCAGCTTCAGATGACAAACCATACATGTATTCATCTTCTTTTACATTTGACTCTGTGTTGGCTTCAACTACCTGATTGTTTGCTACAATCTCGGTTTCACCTTCTGTACTTCCCCTATAAGTGCTATCATCAGCAACTCTGTCACCTTCAGTAGTTTCCTGAATTTTGTCCTGAGCTACCTTAACATTTTCCTCTGCCGTTGTCGCGTCATTGTTTGCTTCTCTTAAATTTACAACATTGTCCCTGCCTTTTTGACCAATGAAATATGTTCCACTTGCCACAGCCGTTAATGCTACAACACAAACAATAACTGCAGTTATAAATTTCTTATCCATACTTATCACCTCACTGATAGTATGACCTGTAAAAAGAAAGTTATTCAAAAAATGAAATTTTTTTCTATTTTATTATCTATTATAAAATAATTTTTTATTTTCAATTATATTATCTGCTATAAAATAATGATTTTCTGTTTTAATTATTCGTTATAAAAAGTAATCTTTTATTTTCAATTATATTATTTGTTATAAAAAATAATTTTCTATTTTCAACTATATTATCCATTATAAAAAATAATCTTCTATTTTCAATTATCTACTATAGAACAGTCATAAAACTTTCGTAAAATTTCTTTCCAGTTTGCCCCTTTCTTCGCTAAATGATTCCCGAAGGATAAACTCATTCCAAAGCCATGACCTATGCCTTTTGTAGTAACTCTAATACCCTTTTCGCACTCATCAATTTGCAAACTGGTTGATTGAAGCCCCAATGCCTTAGCAAATAAATCCCCACTTATTTTCGTATCACCAATTTTTGCCCATAATAAATAACCCTGTTCATCAACATTTTTACAGTTAATAATATTAAGAAGATCCTTTGAATCCATTTTGGAATAGTCAAACTTCTCTTTTTTATCCTTATATACCACTATCCCATTTTTGTTAAGAGTATCTATAAACTCTTTTACTGTAAAATATTTTATGCCTATATAATCGTTTTTCTGCAAATCACTTTTACACGCTACCTCCTTTAGATAACCATAGTCCTGACCCAATATTTTTTCGCCACTTCTGGTGTTGCCGTTACTTGTCAGATGATATAAAGGCAGAACAATTTTTCCGTTACTTTTTAAAATTTTCCCTCTCGTACTCTTCATTATGCTATCCCAATAATGTAGATTTTCTTCCAGGCACCTGCTTTTACCAAGCCCTGTTAAATTATAAAAAAATCCTCTGGGAGTATTTGCTTTTTCGCCACAAAACTTCCTGTACCAAATTTCTTCCAACTTACAATATGGAATATACGGTAAACCCAGTTGCGTAGCCTCAATGGTTTGAGAATTTTTCATACAATAATATATATATGTCCTAATGACCACACTTTGTGCTTTTATTAACTCACTGGAAAACTCACTTCCTCCCAACTGTGCCATTAAAACACATGGTATAAAGTCCTCTACATCCATTTTTATTGTATATCCGTCATTTTCAATTATAACAGTTCGTCCACTTGCGAATCTCTCGGTTGTTTCTTTATTCGCCATTTTAACTATTACTGTTATTATAACTGGAAATACAATCAAAAAAATCAAAATCCACTTATATTTTTTGACCATAATTTTTTAAAGTATTTTTTTATATTATATGATTTTTTAAAATATAAATTACAAAAAATTGCTACCCCATTATAACAATGAAATAGCAATTTTATCTTTAACTGCAAATTTGAATATTACCGACGCCCTTGCCTTTAACATCCCACATTACAGTGTAGCTTCGATATTTAATTTTGTCCGACCTTCATGTTGATTTAAGTATAACACAAAGATAGGTTTATTTTGTTTTGAAGGTTGTTAAGAAAATTAGTAATTAGCTTTCTTTTTTATTAATAATTCCCTATCAATTTCTTTCGATATATTTTATAGCCTTTATCAAATAACTCATCTATACTTTCCTGTCTCACAGATACTTTTCCTGTACCTCAGGTTGCATCAATAATAATAACCTTCTTTTTATCTTCACCTGCAAACTCTTTGAAAAACATAACATGATTTGTATTCAGTTCTCTTATATAATTATCCTGATTGCTTTTCATCTTTCTGCTACCTTCTATAAAATTTTATGTTATTTATATCTTTTTATCAATTTTATGTAAACAATTATAAAATTCTTCCATGTCCTACTCTACTTACCCTGTAATTACTGCATTATATTCCATCTAATGGTTCTCCCTAAATTTTGCAAATACCTCTGCAACACTTCTTACATTACCTGCTTCTGCATCTGTGTAGCCTCTTTGTAACTTTTCGTGAATTTCTTCATCTGTCATTATTGCAGTATTTACTGATATCGGAATTTTAGGTAATATTACTTTTTCTCCATCTTCAAACACCTCCTGTATATACATAAAGTAACGCTTTTGGTGTTATTTTACAATATTTAACAATTATATTCCTATATAAATCATTAGGAGGAAAAAACAGTGAAAACTACTAAATCACATGATATTAACGAATGTTTCTATTTATATTATAAACATAATCAAGGCAGAACTATTAAAGTTTTAGCAGAAGAGGTATCCTTAAGCGAATCAACCGTTAACAGAAGAATAAAACATACGAAACAAATTATTGTAAATAATTATTCTGGAATGACTTTAAAAATTCCTTTAAGTCATTTAAACATTGCAAAACCTAATAATTTTACGCTTGCTACTAATTCTTTATATCTAACATCGCATAAAATATGTAATTTAACAATATATGATCCTTCATATGGAGAAATAAAAATGTATGAAAACATCTATTACGATAACTCAGTAATGAAATATAAGTTTTCTCAATACTCTTTATTTTATATTATATTGGCAGATCTATTTGCAAGAATAGATTCTAACGATAATTCAAACTTTTAAGAAATTGATTCGTCGATTGAATTGATAAGTTGAGAGGTAACTGCCAAAGAGCCTAAAATGATGGCACTAAAGAAAAAAGTCAAACAAAGTGGTACCATTTTAGTACCACTAAAAGAAAAGGAACTTAGGAAAATCTCCTAAGTCCCTTTATTTATAGGCTATTCGCCATTATATCGTATTATTCGATAATTGTAGCAACCTTACTAGATATGATTATTTTTATTGTTTTCACATTATTTTAGTTATTTATTATTGATTTATTTTAAGTAATTATATTACTTCTATATATTCTTATAAATAAATAATGTCATTTTAATGTCATAGTTCATTCAAACACATACAATAAATATTTAATTTTCATATGTCCAATAACAGCTTTATATTGTCCTTTATTTATTTGCAAATTTTTGTGTTTACATTGTATACCCAACAATCATGTCCCATTATGTGGTAAAACTTACCTTGAACCTTATCCACTGCAAGTCTCTGACCTTTCTTAAATTTACCAAGGCTCTTTGTTCTTGCTAATGCTTTAGGCTCTTTTCTCTTGTGGCAGTTCTTTGTGGTCTTAATATACTTAATTGGCTTTTTAATTAAGAACAGATATTTAACATACTGCTCCCACTCTGCTCTTGTTGTTGTCTCCCATTTCCCACCACTGTTCCAAGGGTCGTAAATATGAATATGGTCTTTTGTAACTTCACGGACAAAGACATAGTGACCTGATGTAGTCCAGATGCTCTTGCCCATACAGGCTATACCAATGTACTTGTCTGTTCTAATCTTCTTAAGGAAATCTGTGACAACTGCTGCATTTTTCTTTCCATATAAAGAAGTATAGTTTAACTGTACAGAATCAGAATAACCATAATGCTTCAATGCCTTGACCATACCTGAATAATATGTACCAGATCCGTGACAGCTACATCCATTATCTTCCATCCATTTTGCTGTTTTGGCTGGTGTAATAGATGGAACTAAATCATATACTGCATCTGCAATAGATGTTGGACCACATCCTTGTGCTGATATTGTACCACCGGAATAATAATTCTTGTTCCACTTAGTATCTTTCTGCTTAAAATTCTTATATCCCATAATTTACACCTCACTTTCCATCACTTCAATTCCATATTCTTCTGCACATGTATGCTCAATCTTACATCCTCTGTATTTATCCCAATCTTTACAGAAATATGCAATATCTGCATCTGCCAATAACTCTATACTCTTACCTAAAAACCACAATGGCTTTGCATTATGTGGTGCATTTTCAAAAAAGCTGTCAATGATTTCTACCTCTTCATTATGCTTTTCCCTTATTGCTTTAATTGCTTTTTCTCTTTCTGACTTAATCTGCTCATCTGTTTTATCTCTCATTGGCTGACTTATAAATACTTTCATTCTAATTATCCCTCACTTTCTTCATCATCCATATGTATCTTTTCTTCTGTCTGACTTTTTATGTTCTTAACTAATGGCATCAGAAAAGATGGTATTTCAACTCCAATATCTACTATGTTTTCTAAAATGCTTATCAGTTCATTACATGTAATCCATATTGCAACTATGCAGCTTACCAGAAACGTAAACGGAAGTGTTATTCCTGCTGTTTGTGATGCATACAAAATCAGTTGGTCTATTACTGCACCTACAACTACCAACAGCCACATTGACACTTTCTTTGCAATTCCCCTAAAGCTCTTGTATGAACTTATGGTTCCATCTTCTCTATACTTTGCAGCCATTAAGCCTGTTCCATAGTCAATAATGTTACAAAGCACCATTAATAATGTAGGAATGTATAATATTCCTAATATGGAAGACAACATGCTTCCTATTGCTGTTACGATTTCTTTAATGTGTTTCATATTTGTACTCCTTTTCTTTATTTTGCTGTAAAAAAATAAGACCTTATGTTTACGGTCCTAAATGCACTTACTTATAAATTTTCTCTTAATAAAAATTACAATTTTTCTGTAATTTCCTTAACCATTCCATCATTTGAAGGAATTACGTTTTCTATAATTTCGTCAAAATCTACATCTAATGCTGTGAAATAACTTGGAACTAATAAATTATCATATGTATCATCATAAGTTTTTCCACCATCAGTAGTTTTTCTCAAAACTGACTGAACTCGACTATAAAAACAGATTTTGACACCATCTAACCTCCCCTCAAATACAATATAAGTATCTTCTGTATACTGGTATGTATCTGTATCATTAGGATAAATATATTGTATAGGATAAGTTTTCTTAAAAGCTCTTTTTTTCATATTAAATTACCTCTTAATTTTATAAAATTATGACACTAAAAAAGATACTGCAAATGATAAACTTGTATTGATAGGAACAGTTGAACTGCCATTATACTTTGCAATTACTACATTTCCACTTGGATTAATTATCATTAACCAATACTTGCCTACACCAGTATCTCCGCAAATGCGATACAACGGATCTGCAGGTCGGTAGCCTGATGGTAATGTAAATATCTTATAAAATGTAGACGAGGCTGTTGTGTCTATTGCTGCACTTGCAGTAATAACCCCTCGTAAGTCAACAACTTTTCCAACACGTCTATATCTGCAACGATAATTACTTGCACAGGCTATATTAGAACCAAAATTTGTAATGTTTTGCCATCCAGTATCTGTCCCTGCCAAATTAGTCCAAGCACTCCATCCACCACTTTTATATCTTTTATATACGCTGTCCAACGATACATCAGGAATCCAAATCTGAAATACAGTTCCTTCTCCACTTACATACAAAGTTCCCCAGTTAGTTGTAGGGCAGTTCGTACAAGCTGTTGTCTTAATATGATAAATACCTGTATTTGTTAATGTGTTCCAATCAGTAGCTGTAGTTATTACATACTGCCTGATGTACATACTTTTAAGTAGGCCCTGAATTATTCCTAATCCGGTTAAATCTAAAACTTCCATTGTTTCTTTAGCCATAATGCACCTCTTTTCCTACTGTTCAAACAATGCTCTAATTTTATCGGCTGAAATGGAAACTATGGTTACACCTTCTAAAGATTCAACTCTACCTTGTAACGCTTCAATATTATCTGTATTTGTTTTTACCTGCCCATTTGCGAGTTCTTTAACTGCGTTCTTGGCATTTGTTTCAGCAGTATCAGCCTTTGTTTTAGCATCTGTAGCAGCCGCACTAATGGCTTCCTGTTTAGCAGTAGCGATAGCAGCTGTGAAATCTACACTGGCAACCTTAGAATTAATATATTCTACGATTGTTTTTGATTCGCTACCTTCAGGTAATGAACCTACTAATTTAACTAAATTAGCAATATCAGTCTTATTTGTTTGAATAGTCTGATTCATTGCCGACGCATCATTTTCATGTGTTGAAATCCAGGTTGCTATTTCTTTTAAAGTATCATAAGCTTCTGGTGCTTCAGCTATAATTTTAGCTACGGCATCTGCCACCTGTTTAGCAACAGAGCCTTCAGTCTGTGCGTTTCCATTTAATGTTGCTATTGCAGTAGTATTGGCTTTTACATCAGCCTTTATTGTTGAATCATCATAAGTGGCTGACTTTATCTTGGTTTCTAATTCTGCTTTTACTGCTTTAATAAGAGCTCTTACGGAATCTTGCGTATTCTCGTCACCATTCAGTTTATCTAAAGCATCATTAATATTTTTAAGTTCAGTCTTTTTTAATTCATCAATTTTTGTCTGTGCTGTACCTACTGTTTCTTTCTGCTCAAGTAATGCCAGTATCTCTGAATGATAAATTGACAAACCAAGGGCATCTAATACTTCCTTTATTTCTGACATTTATTCTTCTCCTTTCTGTCTGAATAAGTTTTTTATGTAATCTTTTGAAATAACTTCCACTGTTTCTCCTACCTTGACGTACTCATTTGAAGACGTATTCCACACAGATATGTTTCTTTCTGCCATATTCACATACAACTCATTATCTTTACCTTTAGACGGTAAAACATAACTCTTAACAAGATTGCACTGTTCCTTTCCTGTAACCTGCACCCACTGATTATCATAAAACCATAGAATTCCTGTTTTTTTCACAAAGCAAAAACAGGTTGAATCTGTTTCATAATCTTCTCTTTCTTCATCTGTTTCAAGAATGTTTATTTTGTTATAGAATGTTCTTTTCCCATTTAAGTCAAGAACAATTCTCCCCTTATCTTTTACAAAAATAAGTTGTCCGTCAGTTATGGATATATCCTGTAGTTTTTTCTGTTCTGCTGCAACTATTGATAACTTATGTTTTTTCATCCATATTTCACTCCTTATACTTCTGTAATGAAAACTGCTGCGCTGTCCTTAACTTCCTGAATTATTTCCTGTTTATCCTCTTCGGTAATAACATAATCCTGACCGTTAAATTTTCCACTGTCCGCATCTTTCCTTATTGATTCCGCTATCTCCTTTGTTTCTTGCATTATTCCTTCAACCTGTTGTCTAAAGCTTTCCTCTTCCGGCTCTGGAACTATATCTCCCGGTCTTGCGCGGGGGATAATAGGGATAATTATTTTCTTTTTTGTTGTTTGCGAATCTTCATTTATATATTGAACATACGCTGTAATTTCCAATCCTTCTGCAATTAAAAAGTCAGGTATGATAACCTGACTTTCCTGAATTATTCTGTTTGAAGTTTTTTCTGAATTACTATTTGAAAACTGTACTTCTGCTCCATCTGGAACATTAATGAATTTTAAAATTTGACCAATATCATGTTGAAACACTGCTGGTGTTGTAACTTTGATATTACTGCCAAATTCAATAGAAATAATATTTTCTTCTTTTGATGTACTATTCACTGATTATACACCTCCTAACCTTTCTTTGAGTTTAGCCACTTCATTTTTTACCTCATTAATTTTGTCACGCATATTTTGTCTTTCAATGTGAAGTTGCTCTATATCATATTCTAATTCTTTGCCTATTAAGCTGTTTTCGTAAGATTTAATAATTTTATAATCTGATTCACTTAATATTCTTTCTAAATCAGCTAATTCTTCATTCTTCTGCATTAATTCTTTTTCTGCATTCTCATATTCTTCAATCATTTTTAATTCTTCTTCTGTAGCATCTCGCTCTAAACCATCTTCGATAATTATCATACTTACTCCTTCTTTGCAGTATATTCATCCTTTAAGGATGTAACTCCTGACATTGTCTTTTCAAATACAACCGAGTCAATCTGTTCTCTAACTGTAACAGGATTTCCATCAGAATCTGATGACCACTTATCTACACCAAATGTAACCATATCTCCCGGTTCTAAAAAAGGAAGTCCCAGCGAATTTAATTTGAATGGCCTGTAGACTAACGAGCCATACTTTTCAGGAGCATCAATAAACTGGTACAACTGTTCAGCAGACATCCATTTCTTAAAAAGTGGATTCAATGTAAAAGATACTTTATTTGAATTAGAACTTCCGTAGAGCACATTGCTACCATCTTCATCTGTAATATAGCGACCTGTTAAATTAAACTTATCATCTTCAAGTTCAATATTTTCTATCTCATATATAAACGATAAATTGATTTTTCCGTTTGGATGATATAACAAATTCTTTGGTTTCCAAAAGTTCTTTAGCACATCACCTGATAAATCCCATTCCTTTGAAAAAACTCCTCTTGCAGTATATAATGTAGCCTTAAATGTTTTCCAAAATTTCTCATTAACTTTTGACACCACAATTGAATAAGAATTTGTAATATATTCATTTAGATATATAGTTTGACTTTGCTTTATGTTAATGCCACCTAAACTAATACTTACACCTAACTCTTCCGCCAAATCATTATCAAACTCAAACACAATCTTCCAATCATTATTTATTTGTCTAGATGGAAGGTATTTATTACCTTTTCCAACATTCATAAACTCCAAAACTTCTGTTCCATAATATGGATATGATGATTCTTCATCTATAAACTTTAGATTATTCAAATCTCTTTGGCACTCATAATACCTTGTCTCGTTGTATTCGTTTGTGAATTTAACTATATCTCCAGCTTTATATTCTGTTCCGCTTTCCTTAGAATATTCGCCCTTATAATTTGAATCTTCTACTGCCGATTTTTTTAATATTTCTATATATTTAATTTTTTCATCAACAGGGTCTAAATATCCATCTACTAAATTGCCATTACAAATCCACTGTAGCATTTGCTGTCCTGAATATTCTTTTTCTAGTTTTCCAATAGTAAGCTGTGAATCATCATTAAATAACGTGGTACTTTGCTGAGTAATTCCTAAATATTTACACACTCCATCTCTCAATGTTTTAAAAGTAGGTCTGTTAGGATAATAGTTCGATAATCTTTGTATATATTGTGTTCCAAGTAATGTTCCATTAATACTTGCAGTATATACATTAGCTAGAGTCATTCTTTTGAAACTTGGGAAATCATAAGTACGTTTAAAACGATAGTAATATCTAACTGTTTTGCCATTTACAGTTGTGTCTTCATAAACTACCTGATTTGTCTTATATTCTATATTTTGAGTGTATTTTCCCTGATAGTCATACAATTCAATATAACCTTTTCCATTGCTATCCACAGTATTTATTAAACTTTTTATAGATGTACTTTGAAAATCATACAATTTATCGTAGGCTGTCAAATCCTTATAGCGTGGATCAGATGTTTGTTTTATGAAGCTTTTGATTTTTCCTCTAAAAATAACAATATCCTGAGTATTAGATGTATCTATGTAACCGTATAATTTTTCACAGTAATCTAACTTAGTTGGGTAAAGTTCGTACTCCATAAGAGTTGTTAGTTCGTAAACTCTTAAACTGTCTAAGAAATCTACCAAAACATCCCTATCATCACATTTTACTTCTGAAAACCATCCCTCTAGTGAATTTCCATATGAATCACTTTTCGCAAAAATTATGTCTTTATTGTCATAATTTGATGTCAAATTATTAATGTGTCCATAGTATGATCCATTTTTATACCATGTTCTAACAAACATTGATAAGCCTTCAGGAACAGCTTTTGTTCTTTCTATGTAAACTCCCACTAACCTTTCAGGGGACCTACCAGGAAGTGCGTACTTTGAAGCTGATTCTTTATATTTCCATTCATTGAAATTAACTTCTGTTCTTTTCAATAAACTTGATCTTGATGTTGATATAGGTGTTTCGTTATATTTATAATACTCTCCGTCAAATTTGACTATATCACCCTCAACATAATTCACTCCTTCCTGCCACTCACCCTTATAGTTATCATCTTTTACACTTAAAGATACTACTATATTCTTATTCGTAATATCGTCATTTATATCAAAGGTAGTAACTTTAAATTCTGTAGCAATGCATCCCTGAACCATCATTTTTGAATCAGAGCATATAGACCTTAACAAATTCATATTATCTTCTTTTATATTATCGTTTGTTATGTCTTTGATATTAGAATCATTAGGGAAAGATATTGTCAGCTTTTTATTTACATTATGTTCCGTATAAGCTCTAATAGTATCATCATTTACATTTAACATATCTTCCTCCTTAATACTCAATTAATGTAATTTTAATTGGATTATACAAAAGTTCCTTACCAAAGCTATTTTTTATAGTGTAATCAGTATCCGGAATATACATATATGCCTTTTGGTATCTCAAACTTTCTGTACTCCAATATGTAACTCGAACCTTTCTCTCTCTTGCATTAACAGTTCCTATTGCAATAATGCTGGATATTTCTTTATATTCACTTAGCAAAAGAGGTGGTGTTTCAAATTCTATTTTTGTTTTATAATTTGGAGAAGTTTGTCTAACAAGATAATTATCAGCGTTTCTGTATGCTTTTAATTCCGTCCTCTGATTATCAGTGGAGACGTAAGATTCACTTTTAATATATTTCATTGGAAAAACTGCGCCTCCAAACTTAAGTAAATATCCTTGATATTCTGCCATAATCCTATACCTCCACTAATTAATTATTCCAAACCGGTCTACCGGTTTTTCTCTTTTCCTGAATAACTTCCTGCTTAACCATATTGAATACACCCTTTGAATTTTGTTGTACTACTATTTGAATAGTTACACCTGAAAGAGCACTTAACAGTTCCTGATTTCCTATTCCGTTTTCCTGCTGCACTTCTCTTAAGCCCTGCTTAATAGTTTCAAGTGGTGCTTCAATGTTGGTTCCATGTTTCTGATCACCTACCATTGCAAGAAATGGAGCATTTGGTTTTAATACAGCACCATTAGCCAGCTTAGGAATTTGTGGAACTGCCAATGGATTTTCATTCCACAATTTTTTAAAAGGATGCCATTTCATAATCTTTACATCTCTTATCATGTTAAGCATTTTATTAATGGCATTAAACGGTTTACTTATAATAAAATTAATTCCGCTAATAAGAGCATTTACTACAGTCTTAAACACAGATGCTATTCCTTCTTTTATTCCTGTAAATACTTTTCCACCCTTGCAAAATACATCTTTCACTGCTTTCCATGCACCACTAAATGTATTTTTAAACCAATCTCCTACGTGTGAAAAAGCTCCCTTGATTCCATTCCACACCTTAACAAAAAATGCTCCCGGATTCTTCCAAATTTCCTTAATGGATTCAAGTGCTGAAAAGAATGATTTTTTAAAGAATTCTCTTACTCCTGATGCTCCCGCAAATACATTCTTGATTAATTCCCATGCTTTTTTTAGAATTGTAAAAATACCTGATGCTACATTTTTTATGACGGATGAAATTTTGCTACAAATTGCAATTATTATACTTTTGACAAAATCCATTGCAATTTTAATAACATTCTTTATTCCATCAAAAACACTGCCAAATATTTCCTTTATTCCATCCCAAGCCTTTTGCCAATCACCTGTAAATATTCCAACAATGAAATCAATTATTCCGTTAATTACATTCATAAGTGTTGTAATAGCTACACTTATAAAACTAATAACAGTTTTCACTTTTATCCATATAAACTCAATTGTTGGACCAAGTTTTGCCATCATATTCTGTATAATCCATCCAATGATAGGTGATAAAAAATTAAACAACTTTCCTGCTGCATCAATAATTCTGCCAATAAATCCTACTACACTTCCTACTAACAGCTTTATGTAAGTATTTAAAAGATCTGATATTCCATCTGCAACTCTATCAAAAACAGGTGCAATATACGATTCGTAACCATCAATAACATATGACAAAATTGTTGATAATCCGGAACCTATATTGTCAAATGCAGGTTTAACATATTCGTCATAATTGCTCTGTATAATTTGAAAAACTCCCTGAATAAACTCTTTTATTCCACCAACAACTTCCTTAATCGGTGCAAGAGTATCGCTTATTGCATTTTTTATTCCATCTTTATTTTCAATAATTGGTGTAGTAATTGCTGATAAAACATCTCTTCCGATTTTTTCACACAGAACGTACAATTCTAATCCAGCAGTTGTGAATATTGCTAATATATCAGCTACAATCTGCTGTGCATCATCACCTTCAAACACTGTAAATATATCTGCTATAGCTTCAAAGAAATTGCCCCATATAGTTGCTCTCTCGGATGAAATATTAAATATCTCTACTAATTTAGTTTTTATAAAATCTTTGTTTTGGTCAAGGAACTTATTAACTCCACCAATCAACATTGTTGCAATGCTAACCCCAATGGATGCAATTGAGCCTAATATTCTACCGAAATTATATATAATGGTATCTACCCAATTACTTGCAGCGTTTACTACTTCCGGGTCAGTAAAGATCTCTTTTAAATTACTTCCTATGTTCTTTAGATAACCTAAAATCTTATCAAAGCCATCACTTTTAAAACCAAGACTAAATCCTGCTCCAAATAACTTTGCAAGTTTTTTGAATTTATTTAATACAGTGGATAATAACTTATCCATCTTTCCTAAAGCACCACTACTTGCATCTATACCTTTTGTTGCGTCAGACATTCCTGCAATTGCACCGGCACCACCTGAACCTGAATCATCACTATCTGATGAACTGTCTTGTTGCTTTACATTTAATTGGTCAAAACTTGCAAGACTTTTTGCAGCTTTAGCAGCCTTCTTTGTCGCTTTAGTAAGATTATTTACTCCTGATGTTGCACTATCAGAATTATCTGAAGCTTTTGCTAATTCATCACTTGTAGTTTTAACTGATGATTCTTCACTTGACTTATTGCCTGTTATCATATCTGTAAAAGATTTAAACGCACTAGCTAAAGCACTTAATTTTCCGAGTAATGTATTGATTAATTTTAAGACCGGTGTAAATACATTTATTAATCCTTGTCCTATACTAGCTTTTAAGCTATCCATCTGTAATGAAAGTATTCTTGTTTGGTTTGCCCAACTATCTGATGTTCTTGCAAAGTCTCCTGAGGCATCAGCTAACTTACTCTGTACAAACGAATATCTTAATGCAACTTTCTCCTGCTCTGACATTTTATCAGTTGTCTTACCAAATCCATTTTGTAGCGCATACTGATCTAATGCTGTTTGTGTCATTACAACACCTAAATCTTTTAGGGATTCAGTCTCACCAGTGAATACTGACTTAAGCTTTGTATAGGCTTCATCCTGACTAATATTATAAAAAGATGCGACGTCACCAGATAATCCTGTTAAAGTTGTACTCATATCTGCTGCTTCTTTTTCAGAAAAGCCAAATGATTTTGACATAGAGCCAAATGTACCCGCATATCTTTTAGCCATTGTTTCTGATAAACCAAACTGCGTAGCTGCGTTCTTTGCGAATTTATCAATTGTTCCACTCATCTTAGGAAAGGCTACATCAACTACGTTTTGAACTTCAGTTAAATCAGAACCAAGTTCTATACACTCTTTTCCAAAATCAATAGTCTTTTTAATTGCAAATGCTCCAGCTATTGCTGCACCAACTTTTTTCGCAACTCCCATAAGTCCATTCAATTGTGAATTGACACCTTGCGAGTTCAATTTCAAGTCAAGAGCAACTGTTCCCACGCTTTGAGCCATATATTTTTTCCTCCTCTCCTAATTTATTTAAAATCAATAGCTTCTGAATTAAGTCCTGCCATTTCAAGAAATACCTTTTCAAATTCTATTGTGGCTTTTTCTGCCTCTCTCTTATCCATTTGCTTAACATTTCTATTTCTCCAGTCACTTCTAATTTTTCTCTGTTCAGCAGTAAAATTTTTAAGCATGTCCTTATCATCCTCTGCCCTAATTGCAACTATTCTTCCAAGAATTGTATCAGGACCTATTCCCACAAGCAGGCTTCGAAATTCACTCCATTTCATTTCTTTTATGTCGGCAATTCTTAATCCATACTGTGTAGTAAAAGAAGCCACTATTAAGTCAAAATCATCAATCAAATCATAGAACGGATCTACTCCCCCGATTCTTCTTCCTCATTACCCATAATCACAGAAATAGTTGTCATTACAACTGTCTGAAAATCTTTAAAGCTCAGCTTCATATTCATTAACTTTTTATGAGATTCCTTAGTGAATATAATTTCACACATTTTAATTACATCCTCTGCTGTTGGATTATCAGATACAAGACCTAACACCTTTAACATATTTTCTGCTGACGCATCAGCTTCAAGTTCTGCATCCTTAATCTTAATCTTTGGGTTTTTTTCAAAATCTAATTTATCTGTTATATCTACTACTTTTGACATATTAATTCCTCCTAAAAAAATAGAGCAAGCTAACACTATTGCTAACCTGCTCTTTATTATTCCAACAAATTAAATTGCCGGTGTAATTGTTGGCTTTCCGTTTGACATTACATCAAATTCCAACGGTGCAACATTTGTACTATCTGCTGCTCCCAATGCTGTAATATTAAATACAGCCCCCTCAATAAGCACTTTTGTACCATCAGGGAATGTCCACTGAAAAGTTCCTTCTGCATCTCTTCCGTTTTTAAATGATTTACTGGCTACATAATCATTACCTGTATCTCCAACATTTCTTTTACCGGAAACTGAAATAGTCATTCCTTTAGCCGTCATTAATCTTCTTATCCAGCCTTCTGTATTCATTGGAGTCCATTCTTCAACACCATTGTCAAATGAAACTGAAAAAGATTCCATGTCAGCAATATCAGATAAACTTGACGATTCTGCACCTACCTGAAACTGATTCTCATACACCGGATAAACACCTGGTTTCTTTGCCATTTTACTGCTCCTTCCTATATTTTGTAATAAATATTCAATTCAATTACCCTTTCATATATTCCCTTATCATCAGTACCAACATCAATAGGCTCTGATGATAACATTTCTATGTAGGGTATTTCTATATTGTTAATAATCACATCTCTTGATTCACTTATTTTTCTATAAAGGTCATATGCCTGACGTTCTGTATCGTTTGCATCATTATTCCAATGAAGCAGTATTGAAATAGGCTTTATATCGTAACTCTCCAAACCGCCTATACATTTTCTAGGTGTTCTATTAGCGTTTAACTGATAAACACCTATGGACTTATCCAACTTATTATCCAGCTTTCCCATATAATAATGTTCAGCAAGATTAAATTGTTTAAGCCAATCCTTAACATCATTTAAAAATAACATTATAGACCTCCGTTTCTTCTATACAGTTCTTTGAATGTTTCAACTGCAAAATTTTGCTTTTTGCCTTTTGGAAGATAGTCCTCAAACCATTTTCCACCTGCATTAGCATTTTCTGCAGTATTAAAATTATATTCCGGATGGTAATATAATCTTCTCGCATACGGGGTAGATGATACGATTTGAACTTCACCTTTGCTACTTCCATCATAATCTACAAACGTAGCAGTATTTTGAAGTGTACCTTTATCAAAAGGCATTATTCCTGCCTGTTTAATATCTGACTGTATTGCATCTGCAGTTTGTTCTAACGATACGATTGCAGCCTTATTCAGCTTGTTAATTACACCTTTATTCAATTTAATTACTGATTTTGCATTTAACATCTAATTCAACTCCAATACTGTAAAATTAACTGTCCCATCAGGATTTCGTGACTTTGTTCCTTTATAAATTGTTCTTTTAACTCCATGAACTTCAACATATCCACCACTTATAATCGCCTGTCTAGGACATATATCACCATTAAAATAAGCTTTACCTGATAGAGTTATAATCTTTTGTTCAGCAGTTAGTTTGGTGTACGCATTATCCTGATAATTACACTTTAATTCTTCATTACTAACGATAATTGGAGAACCGGTTTCTGATACACCTTCACCATAAATTACCACTGTAATATCTGTTTGACATATTCTGTCTGGAACTAATTTAGGATATTTCATGCTATACACCTACCAATCTGCAACATAAACCTGTTTGCTCTAAAAGTGAGTACAAATCTCTTTGAATTGCAACTCCACTTTCAATGTGAATATTCCATGTACTACCAATACTCATTGATACTCCATTTATAGAATAACTTGAAAGTACAGATGAAATTAAATCTTGATTTTCGTACTCAAAGTCTGCCTGTCTACATACAACCTCGCAGATAATTTCTTTTTGAAACTCTGTCAGGTTATCAAATCCATATTTTCTAATTCTGTTATAAGTCAGTGAATCAATGTGTCTGCTTGCCTGTCTTAATTTATTAAGCACATCCTCTTGTGGAATGCTTTTTAAATCAGACAATTCCAAATAGTCATTTATGTTAGCATAAGGGGTATAAGCCATAGGCTCACCCCCTATTCAGCACTTTTGATTTTCTTGATAATTCCATCTTTTGATGTGGCATTACCTAAATCAATGTTGTGCTCTGTAGCATAGGCTTTTAAATCCTCAATTTCCATTGAAGAGTATTTATCGCCTTTAACTTTTTCAAGCTGAGACTTTAATTCGTCTCTTTCCTTAACTACCTGCTCATATTCAGAGTATGGAACTGTAGCTTTAGGTGAACGCTTTAAAAGTTTTCCTTCTTCATCAAAAATGTCATATCCCATTGAAAGGTATGATTCCATTTCAATTTCAGAAACTGTATAAACTTTATTGTCTTTTCTAGCTGTCATTCCTATTCTCCTTTCTAAGCTGCTGCTGTGTGAATAATACAACCATCTTTTAAAAGTTCATCAATGGCGAATGTACCATTGAACTTTCTGTTCTGGTAAACATAGTTGTCAGCAGTTCTTGAATCTGTTCCCGGTGTAAATACCGAAATATAGCTATACTTATTTCTAGATACCTGACATTCAGGATCGATTAAAATATAGTCCATCTGAACAGCAGAACCATCTGCTACGCAACCATTTGTAAAGTTATAAGCACTCTTAAATCTTGCTGATGGAACCTGCTTAATCATTCCAATATCATCAATAGAGTGTACTCTTCTGTCAATTCCTTTTGCTCCACTTACTTCAAGTGTTCTCTGAACACCATCTGCATTCTTAAGTAGCTTATAGTAAGCTGGTGTGCAATAAAGAATTACTCTGTCAAGTGGAACACCTGCTTCTGTCATTGATTCAAGATTATCGTCAAAATCTGAAAGAACATTAGCTGTAGTTAAAGCTTCTGTTTTAACTTTTGCTCCTACTCTCTTAGCTTCTGTGTAAAGCTTACTAAATGTGTAGCAGTCAGCTTCAGGAATAGCCTGAGTTGTCTCAAATCTTTTCTGAATATTAGCAACTGCAACTACCATGTTAGTTTCATCAATGTCCATTGGATCAATAGCAAACTCAATATCTCTATCATGATCTAAAGTCTTTGCTTCATAATCATTTGAATATGTGCCTGCATTAAATCCTAAATTGTTTCTTGAATGGTCCTTATAACCACTTACAGATAATTTAGGAATTTTTAAAGTTTTTCCATTCACAATCTGAATGTCTGAATTTGAATTATACAGGTCTACAGAAATCTGTGCCTGACCATATAATTCTGTTAAAATGTTTCTGAAAATTTCAGCATACTGTAATACTGCCATGTATTTCTACCTCCTATTTTTTCTTTATTCCAAAGATGCCTCTTAATAAGTCATCCTGGTTTTGATTTTGATTGTTGTTTGGAGCACCAATAGGTTTAAATCCCTGATTATTAGTTTCTCCACTGTTTGCTGGTTTAAGTGCAGGAACATCTTCTAAAACTTTGTTAATTGCTGCTTTTACCTTTTCAGCATCAACTGTCCCATCTTCTCCTGCCACTTCCTTAAAATCAGCCATTTTGATTACATAAGGAATTGATTTTGAATCAATACCTAATTCCACAGCCTGTAATGTTGCAGAATTTTCAATAATTAGTTGTAAATTTTGGCTCTGCACCTGTGCTATTTGTGACTGCATTCCCGCAATATTCGGTGTATTCTTTGCTTTCTGTTCCTTGTAAGCATTAATTGCCTGTGTCACTTCCTGCTGGGACATTCCCTGTTGCTGAAAAAATGACTTTAGTGCTGACTGCTCTGCTCTTGCAGTTCTACTATTTACAATTCCATCAAGCTGTTCCTGAGTGTATGTTGCACCCTGGTTATTGTTTCCAGTATTCTGGTTACTGTTACCTTCTCCGGCATTATTGTTTGGATTGCCGTTACCCTCTCCGCCTTCTCCTGAACCTTCTGCAAAAAACTGAATGTTCATAGGCATTTTCCCTGTTTTTCGTTTTCTAAATTTCATTACATATATTCCTTTCCGTTTTAGCTCGTCAGCATATTCCGAGAGTTTTAAGCCATCACGTTTTGGGCATATAAAAAGCACCTACTTATTTGTAGATGCCTTTGGTTCGTCTTTTTCAACTACTGCGCCTAGTTTTAATAAATACTCTTTACGCTCTTTTGTTTTTGCCTTAACCTCATCTCCTGCTTTTACCAAAGTAAGGTTGTTTTCCTTATCATAGAAATCAATCTTGGCTATTAACATATGTTACCTCCTTATTCCTTTCTTATTTTGTTGCATAAAAATACCACCTAGTAAAAAACTAGATGGTATCTATGCCATTGGCCATTCTTTCATTTTTTTCATTTCTTCTTCAGATTTTTTTATTGCTTCTTCAATTTCCTCTGGACTTCTGTCTGTTTTTACAATATAATCTCTTTCCTTAATTATGCCAGTATCTCTTTCCATTCAATAAGCCCCTCCTTTGAAAGTTCTTGTAATGCCTTTTCTTGCGCTTCTAATATAGGTAAATTATAATTTTTCCCCATATATTTGTCAACTTTATTATCTAAATATGTAGCTGGAAATGGTCTATTTCCTACCTTATATTTAAAAACTTTTAAATCATGTGTAATTACTAATCCAAAATCATATTTTCTATATCCAGCAACTACAAAATCACTACCAGTTGGCAATATATTTGTGGGATGATTGTGTATTCCTATTTTTGATGGCATTTGCCTTATCAATTCAATTTCTTCTTTATTTAATTCTACTCCTAAAATATTGTTACTATTCGTTTTAGAAAATAATTTTTTTCCTGCTTTCTTACTAATAATATAAAGATCTTCTCCATCAGTTCCATTTCTATGGGTTAGCATAGCTTTTGCATATTTTCTTAGAGAATTATTTGTTGCTGAATCATTAGTTAATTGGTTAAATTTCTTTCCAAATTCTTTCTTCATTTTAATCAAATCAACATTATTATTTCCAACTCTTTTACTATTAAATTTCCCACTTTCTGTAACCTTTTCTATATTTATGCCATTTGAGAATTCTTTTATATTATTCCATTGATTTGTTCTAGTCGCATACTTTTTCTTATTTTCTTCATCTAAAGAATAATTAGATAACCTATCAAACTTATCTACATTCCTCTGTATCAATTTGTTTCTGTTTTCCTGCTTTTCTGCAATCACAGCCTGCTTCATTTCTTTCTTTGTTATCTTTTCAGGTTTATCAGATATTCCTGGAAAATATGTACTATGACCATCTTTGCAATTAGGATGATATAAACCTCCGGCTATTGCCTGTGACATTAATGGATAAGGACCATCACTAGCCTTCCCACCACTCCAAACATCATCAATTAATATTTTTCCAGTCCAGTTAGCACATTTAGGACAAGGTAAACCTCTTTTATGAACTACAACGGTTGATATGCCCCATTCCTGACGCTTTGCACCTTCTCCCTGTAAATATGCTCTTGTATTTGCTGTTCTTAATGCCATTCCCGCATATGAGGCTATGTTAACTCTTGCACCATTCTTGTACTGAACACAGTTAATGCCTCTTCCTAAGTAATCTTTTGTAGCCATATCAACTGCTTTCTCGTAAGTACCAGCACTTGTATTAAAATATACCTGTGCATTGAATATTGCTTTTCTATATTGGTCATTTGCCATTCTTAGCATTGCAGTTTCAGCACGTCGCATACTACCATTTATTTCATTAAGTAATGCATCAAGTTTTCTATCATTAATACGAAAAAAAGCACCTTCAATGGTGCTCTCTGCTTTATGTGTTAATTTCGCTCCTTTTTTAATGGCTTCCAAGATTTCTTTTTCCTGATCTGTTGCTCCGGTTTTTCTATGCAACAATATGGATTTGTTAATCTTATCATTTATATCTCTAAACTGCTTATTGAATTTCTTGCTATTTTTCTGTTTATAGATATTTAAAGCCTTTAATTGTTCTGCTTGCCAGGAAGTCCAATTATAGCCTTCCTTTGTTTCTTCTGCTCTATGATGAGATAAGTTTTTCATCATAGAATTAATTAGTTCATTTTCTATTGCTCTAAAAGCTTCCTCTACATCATAATCTTTTGGCATTTCTAATCAACTCCATTAGCATATACTCTAAATCCAGCCTTTTTAAACTGCCTTTTCAACTTCTTTACTTGTGTAACTGAACTACATTTGTCATTACGCATTTCAATCACTTTGTCTTTTTCCAAAGCATATATACCTCTTGGCACCTGCTCGCTTGCTAATCTAAGTAGGTTCATTGCCTTGTTCTTCGACATCTGATAAACTTTCTTCCCCACTATTACCTTCATTAATCATTTCTCCTTCCAACTTTAAAGCCGGTTCTTCCTCGTCTGTGATTCCCTGCTCTGCTTTTAATCTTGCTACTTCTTCTTTTTTCCATTCTTCATCCTTTGTATCTCCATACAATTCATCAACAGAAGCTTCAACACTCATAATTCCTTGTGTTTTTGCTTTTCCTACTGTTTCAACCTGACTTTCAAATGATGGATTAGCATATTCGCTGAAATCTATTGTACATGTAATCTCTGTTGGCATATTGTTCTGACTGATACTAACAACATCAAACACCTTTTGAATAAATAAAGGTATTTGGTCCTGCAATATATCAACTATATTTCCTCTTGTATAAAGAGTTGTTTTCTCTTTTTCTCGCTGTGCATCTGCATTATCCAACTTCTTTACATCAATTCCTAATGTGCTTGGACTGATAAGCCCCTGCAAACATAAATCCAAAGCTGTAATATATGTTGCAAGGTATGAATCGTGTGGAATGGCAGGCTGGGTAACTTCAATCTTATTTTGAGAATTCTCTGACATATCGTCACCCTTTGTCATATAGGAATTATCAAATGCATTTGGCTTAATTAGTGCACCAGTTTCAGGATTTCTTGGAATTAATGATTCAGGAATCCACTCCTTGCTTCTGCCTTTTCTTAATGCATCCATCCACTGACTCCATGCTTCGTCAAGTGCATCAAAATCATCTGTCTTTTTATCAAATATTGCCTGTCCTCTGCCTTCCCATTTTGGACTTTTACCGTACTTAATCGGATGTGCCATTATAAGGGATTTATCAAATCCCATGTCTACTAAATTACTTAAAATCGGAATAGTATTTAGTGGCACTTCGATATTGTCTGTTTCTCTGTAAAGTTTGTATCTGATGTAACCATATCCATAATGTTCCTTTAACACATACACTGTTTCGTTATGTGTATATTCTGTTATAAATACAACTTCCTGTATTCTTCCCCTGTTATATACATAATCAACCTTATCTGCTCCATAAAACTCAATAATTGGATATATGCTTATACTTTCATCTAAAGATAATTTAAAAGCACCATCACCAAGAATAAGCATTTTAGTTACTGCATCTTTCAATATTTCTTTGAAATTGTTATCTTTCGAAATATCATTCCATTCTCTTTTATCTGATTCCTTATTAAAAGAAATCTGGCTAAAATCATTGATAACTATGTCTGTAAGTCTATCAACAATTATTCCAGGTAATCCTGTATGAATTTTTCTTATTTCTCTGCCAACAGTTGACTTTGCAGCCCAAAACTTCACACCATCAGCCCCACCGGGAATATTCTGATAAAACTGTGTTAATTCATAACTTTCACCACGATACCAAATGATGTTCTTTACACAATTTCCATCATGATCTAATAATTCTCTAATACTAAAGGTCTGTTTTGGAGCATCTTGTATTTTCAAAAAATGTCTTATTCCATCTCTCATTTTATCCATTAACCTCATTCTTTTTTAACTCCTATTTTCTTTCTGTATGGAATCCAGCTGTACTGAACAGAATTGACCATATGATCATTTCCATCTTCCGGTTCCTGGTCCTTTTCTTCTAACCAAGAATACTTCTCTAACTCTTTTATGTATTCCCTACAAGTCTCTACAATATAAAAACTTGGCTGAATGTCTTTATCATCTTTAAAGTTCATCCATCCAAGTTGTAATATAATTCTATCTATAATTTTCACAGCTTTATATGCAGGATTAAATACATATAAGCACTGCGCATGTTCTCTCTTAAATTTGTTTAACTCTGTGATAGTTGCCGCATCTGCCGAATCAACAAATACGTGCTTTGCAATCTCCCATTCTTTTCTGTTTCTTTCTAAGAAATCATAATAGTTATTTGCAGTATCAGATGGAGCTACAGGAGTGCCTATTTCAGCATTGTTGTAAACTCTTTCATCTAAAAGAATGTATCTTCCTTTGTTGGTAATTCCTGCAAAACTCATTGAAATGGTATCAGGGCTTTTTGTTGAGTAAGCAGTATCTAATCCACTTGTATATATTTCAAACCATTCCATTTGTTTCTTATCTGCCCTGTTTCTAACGAATACTTTTGCATCAGCAACTGTAATTAGATGATGTTTTCTATCAAATATACTAAATACAAGACCTGTTGCCTTTCCTCTAAGACCTAATATCTTGTTTTTGTACATCTTAGTTCCCACAGGAACTGCATCTATTTTGTCCTGAATATCCTGCTCTGTTAAACTGGCATTATCATAAAAAGTAAAATACCAATGAACCCAACCAACTTTTTCAGGCTCATTTAGTTCTGCCAGCAGTTCTTCCGGATAATCTTTGACATATTTCTTCAAAGGTCTACTGTGGTTGATAAACTCTTTATATACAAGCAAATCCGGACTATCAGGATTTGACGTAGTCATCATATACTTGCATCTATGTGAGATTTCTCTTAAAAACTCCATATCAGCAGTATTAACTTCATCAATGTACACACAACCTTGCTGTGAACCTAATACCTTTTTCCAACGTGCTTTATTATCATAACCACAGACATATATTATCTTTTCACCATTTGGTGTCTGATACTTAATGTGTGATAGACCAATTCTGCCTTGGCCTTTAGGATAATATTCAGCTAAACCTTCAAACTGATCTAAAAGACCTCTTTCGTTGTTAATTACGTTCTTCTCAACAGTTCCAAGATCTGCTCCGGCAATAACATGATACTTAATATCACTCTTTGCCACCATAAGCATAAACTTAAATATACCTACTGTAGTCTTCCCTGCTGCAGTAGTTCCTTCAAGGAAATCTCTCTTAGTTTCCGTTAAGATAAACTCTTTAAATTTAGGTGATAACTGTAACAATACTAATCACCCTCTCTTATAGGTTTTATCTGTTCTAATATACTTGCTATATTATCTAATTTTTCAGCTTTCTTTTCTTCTGCCTCATTGTTTACATCTACTTTGTCTGTATATAAACCATATCTCTTGCCAAGAAGCTCTGCAGCCTTCAATCTTTCTTTTTCTGATGGTGGCTTTTCAATGGTTCTTGCTTCGCTACATCCATCTCCTATTCCCTCAACCACTATCTCACTTGAAGAACTTTCCCCTCTAAGCACTGACGTTAAATATTCAAGCACTTCCTGAGCATCTGCTGTTCTTTCATTATGTAATTTAGATAGTTGCTTATCTATGTACTCTTTAATCTCCGGCTTATTCATAAGTCTTGAAGCGGCTGCTGCAGCAACATTATCATTCTTAACACTTGGATAAGCTTTCTTATAAGCCAAAGTTTTATTAAATTCAGTATCTGATAAAAGTTCATCACAAAATTTCTGTTCTTTAATTGTCACTACAACCACTCCTTTCTACTTACGCATTTATTTTTGAGCACGAAAAAAGACACCTTAGGGTGTCTTTTCCGAACTATACTAATTATCTTATGGGGGAATGAAAAAATTAAAACATCAACCATTCTTAACACAATACCATTATAGCATTATGTAATGTGAACTTATATGTCCTATTGTGAACTATGCTAATTTGTTAATTTTTCTAAACTCTTCCAAAGCTCTGCCATGTAACTTTAGAATCCATCTATAACTATAGTTCATTTCCATTGCTATCTCTTCCCACTTCTTGCTCTGGCAATACCGCTTGTACAGTATCTGCTCATAGTCAGTGTTGTTTAACTTCTGTATGCTAATAATTACCTCTGCTCTAGCTAAAGCAAATTCACGCATAAGATTGTTCCAATCATCTTCCTTTTCGTTTATCTTGCATATTGTCTCAGCCATCTTGTCCTGTGCTCCAGAAGACATTACTCTCTCTTGCTGCTGAACTGCACCGGTACTTACCACCATTTCTCTCAATGTGTCTATCTCTTCTTTAAGCATCTTCATTTTTGATTCAAGATTTCTTACCTGATTAAGATACTCCTTTGCTGTCATTTCCACTGTTTTTCTTTTCCTCCTATTTGTACTCTTCCTGTCCTAATTTATACATGCAATATCCTAGAAATACTGCATTTATTAACAAAAGTATGTATGCTATTATCACTGCTCACTCTCCTTCCGGGCATAAAAAAACCAACCACCGAATATTGGTAGTTGGTCTGTTTTCTAACTATAGAACTATTCATTAATCTTCATTCTCAAAGAGATGCTTATATTTGATATCATTACCATATAATGCTGGAAAAACTTCCTTCCAGCATCCTTCTTCCCAAAATGCCTTTGCTATAAATTCGCAAAAATGATATTCAATGGCTGGATTTCTATGACTAGCCGCTATAAATCCTCCAAATATATCTTGAATTGATGTCTCGTATTCTGCACTTGAAACAGATATACCATTTTCAATTTTATTACGCATATCTTCCATCACATCTTGAATTTGTAAATATTCATCTCTAGTTATGTTGTATTCTAGAAAAATTCTACTAACTTCAGAATTATCTAATATTAATTTTTCTCTAAATTCTAATTGCTCTACTCTTTGGGATAATTCCCCATATTTTTTGTTTAATTCTTCAATATTCATATCTTATCCTCCTATCCTAAATATTTATTGACATAATTATATCATTCCAACTATCAATATTCAATTGTCAATGTTCTGCTGCTTCTATTCTTCTTCGCTGTCTCCAGCTTGTACGCTCTCGCACATTCTGCACTCGTCACAAGGTGCTTCAATTCCGAATATGCACGCCATCTATTCCACCGCCTTTCACTATCTCGACCACTTTGTGATAACCTGCAATACCAGTATTAGGCACTCTGCTATATTCCAATTGTTCTAAAACCTTATCCACATCATAGGCTGTTGGCTGATTTTCTAATAGTTCTCGACATTCAATGCATAGTTCTATTTTTCTTGCCATAGTATCTGCCATAGCAATTAAACCATTCTCCATATAGATTTGTTGTCTGGCATCTAATCTTGCTATTTTATCGTTCAACTCCTTAATCGTTATATCTGCATCTATTAATCGCATCCCTAATCACTCTCCTTCTTTGCTAATTTCTATGTTTAGAACGCAACATACAGAATAACAATTCGTTCATTGAACGTTTTCTTGATGACTGTCTGCTTAGTATTATTTTATATAATTTCCAACTCGTATCTGCTTCCAGAGGCGTTGGATTTTTAAATTCTTCATATATTTCTCGTGCATCTTTTAAGTTAATATGAGTAGGTATTGGCACCATAATCCCCACGTTATTGTTACTTTCTGGATAATTTTCTTTAAGATACTTCCAAAACTTATCCTCTCTTAAATCGTCCATTAATTCCTTGTACGTTTCCATTGTTGTGACTATATAGTTTTGTTCTCCATAAAATCTTAATCCATTACCGCTATATACATCATTCACACACGATTTAATTTCATAACAAATAAATTTTCCTTTCTCAATATCACTCACACAAGTAACACCTGCTGGAATAAATTGTATTAAATCAACTCTTTTCGGATGAGCTGTTCCATAATCTAGCGTAACCTCTTTGGCATAATATTTTCTGTCCTGCAAACTCTCTTCTAATAAATCAGTTAGAAACATTGTTGTCGCTTTCCTGTTCATCTTCCTGCTCCTCTCTGTATGGCTCTGGTAATGGTTGCCATGCAATAATATCAATATCTTTATTCACAGCATCAGCCTCATTTTTTCCATATTCGTTTAAAATATCAAGACAAATGCAGGAATACCAATACCATTTATTTTTGTATGAAATAGCTGTAGCTGTAAATGGAATATTTTTAATATTGCTATAATATGATGGTGGATTACTGTTTTTATATGTAATGTTTACAGGGACACCTTCTTCCGGCAGTCTCTCATTGCATGGAATCCAACCATTGTTTGCAGTTTTTTCAAAGTTAAAATCTTTTTTGCATTCTTCGTAACCTTCCTGATGAGCTTTGTATATTTCTTCTTCCAACAACTCTTTCACTGCGTACAATCTCCACTCATCACCATCTTCATACAAATCCATTGGTGCTTCTTCCGGAACATTGAATCGAATTAAGTATTCCCCAAAATAGTAAGATTCTTCCATTGCTTCAAATGCTTCTCTATCTGTAATCTTTCCACGTTTCTTGGTTAATTTAAAATATTGCATATTTCTTGAATCTAATTCTTTTGTAATTCTGACCTTTGCCATACTGTTTCCTCACTTTCTAATAACTCTTTATTATCAAATATGTTGCCGATAACACTACATTCATCTAAAACCTCATAGCTTTCAGCCGAAAGTCTGTTTGTTACTTGAAAAGACATAGTTTCATCATCCCATACTACCTGTCCTGTGCAATCAGCTTCTGCAAGTCCGCTTTCTGTGCTGTATGTGTCCCAATAAGCAATAATATCATTCTCCCAAATCAGTTTGCCGTTCTTATCTTTCAAGCCTGTGCATTGGCAAATTGTAGATGCATCAACTCTTGGAGCTTTATCTGCTTGTATACAAGTTCCTGTAGAATAGTCAATTTCAATAATTATCCTGTACAACTTGTCCATATCGTCATATACTAAAGCCCCTTGCACCCATTCTCCGTTATCAAGTCTTTTTGCTTTGAATAAATATCTATTTATCATCTTTCCATCTCCTTTTCAATTTCTAATAGTCCTGCCTTGGTTAATTCATTTATAGTTTCCGTTACAACATCTAAATCCGAAGTATGATAGCTTCCCTCTATAGCAACATCTACATATATATCTCTATGAAAATCTGTTCTTACAGATATTTGAACACTAGGAATATCATATGCTTCAGACATATAGGCTATCTTATTTTCATCTTCCTCATCCATCAGGAATTTATGCCACCATCCGTGCATATACTCAAATCCACCGCCTTGCAGACAACGTTCTCCTGAATCTGCCCATTCCTTACCTGTTTTAAAGCCAAACTTTCTAAGTTCGTTTAAATCTACATCATCTTTTATTTTCAACATAATCTTTCATCTCCTTCTGACTTATATTTTGCTATGTTGTTTCACTCCTTAACATTTCTTAACATTTACATAAAACTCAACTGTGGACTATCATCATTTATATACAATTTCGGAATCCTCTCTCCGACTTTCAAATAGCCACAATTCGCTTCAACTAATTTTTGAGCCATAATCGGAACTACACTGTTTCCAATTCTTGCCACCTGCTTAGATTTCGGATATGGCTTTCCGTCAACTCTGTCAATGATGTAATCTCGCGGAAAACCTTGCGCCAATTTTAATTCTTCAGGAGTAAACATCCTTAATAGAATATCTACAATTACATATTCGTTTCCCAATACTGTAATTAATGCAAATCTGTCTTTAGTAACAATAGTATGTAATGGACTATCAACGCTCTGTCCTGTTCCTTGTCCGTAGTATTCAACAATGAACTGACTAACCCAGGTACATTTAAGAGCCATATCTTCATCAATTCCAAATTCAAACAATTTATTCTTTTCAACTGCCAAAACGTTGACCTGACCAAAATGCCCGGCTGATGTTGTTATCGTATGAATAGGTTCTAATACACTTTGACCTGTTCCGGTTTTATAGAATTTTGACAGAAAAGCAGCGACGATTCCGTATCTATTGCTTGTATCAAGCGTCATAATCGGTTCAGACACCTTTTGTCCTCTCACTTCTGCCTTTGCCGTCTCGGAATGATATTGAATGATGTACGGAGTACACATATAGTGCTTTCCGCTTGTTACTATCGTACCTAACGTTTCATCTGGTCCATTTACTCTTGGCTTTTGATTTTTGTTTTCGCCATATCCAATAGGCACAATATATGGTGTTATTTTTTCATTTGAACTTATTGGCACAATAAATGGCTCTTTGTTTTCAAACACAAATTTTTTTAAGCCTCTGCCAATTCTGTTCATTGTATTCTGTGCTAACGGCTTTTTTCTTCCAAAGATTGACTTACCTAAATTTTTGAAATCCAAAATGGTTGATACCGGCACCCATTTCTTTAGTCCATTTGAACCATCTTTGTTATGAGTTGGTTCTGGCCATATAATTGACTTACCATCTCTTCTAAATATTGCATACCAACGTTTCCTTGTTGTAGGTGCTCCATAATCTGCAGCGATTAATTCCCTACTTTCAAATACATATCCAAGTGATTTCATTGCTGTTATAAATTTCTTATAGTCTTCACCCTTGCGTTCTTTTATCGGATGCCCTGTTTCGTCCAATGGTCCCCATTGTTGAATTTCTTCAACATTTTCCATGATAATTACATCTGGAAGAATTGTTTTTGCGTGTTTAAATACTGCCCAAGGAAGTATTCTTAAGCCTTTATCTCTTGGCTTTCCGCCTTTAGCCTTACTATGACTTGTACAATCTGGACTAGCCCACATTAAAGCAACATGTTCACCTTTAACGTATTTTTGCAAATTTACTTTAAAGATATCCTCTGTTAAATGTAATGTATGTGGATGATTCTCTTTGTGCATTGCAATAGCGTCTGGGTCATGATTAATTGCTATGTCAACTTGTCTTCCTAAAGCCATTTCTATTCCAACACTTGCCCCACCTCCACCAGCGAAGCAGTCTATGATTAAATTATCCATTTTTCTTCCTGGAGTAAGAATTCTTTTATGTGCGCACAACTCTTTCTCCTTTCTTGATTTTTAAACTGTTACATTTATATCTTTAATACCGAATTTCATATCAATGCCACATTCTTCAGCTATAATAGATACTTGTTCATCCCAAGTAGTATAATCATCTGCTAAACATTCTGCTTTCAGGTCGAACCTTTTAAACATCTGTTTGATTCTTTTGTTACCAAAACCAAATTCATCATGCATTGTTACTGCCATTAAGACTTTTATGTAGAAAACTATATTGTATTTGACATTTTCAGAGAATTTACTCAAATCTGCCTTAGATACCCTTAAAGGTAGATCTATCGCATTACGCATCTTCAAATCTTCTTCCAATGCATCTATTCCCTTTTCCTTGGCAAGCCTTAACGCATAAGCCATTCCCTCACGTCTTGCCTGCTCCTCTTTTGACATTTTTGCCATTTTTACTTCCTCCAATTTTTAATTCATTTGCATATGGTTTTGACCTGAAGGCTTTCACAGCATAACTTCTCGGTCTTCCAAAATTAACGAATAAATCTTCTTCATGCGTTAATATGTGTCCAAATGCTTTTTCCGTATTTCTCACTAACGCTGTTCCTCCTGCTGGCTAGTTGCCTAACTGTTTTCTTTTTAGTTCCAGCTCTGCTCTTTCCCTTGCGATTGCTCTCAACTGTTCTTTGTCTTCGTATGATAAAAAATCTGCCATTTGAATCATAAACTCCTGTCGGTCCAGTTCTGCAATTCTATTATTTATCTCTACAACCACGTTAGAATTAAATCTGTTCATTAGTTTTTCCTTTCTTCATATCGTCAAACATCTTCCGGTTATTTAACAGTGCCTGCTTTTCCAATGCATCATGATCATATTCACGTTTCTCAAATGCAGCAAAGGTGTTTTTCTTTGTGTTACGTTTAATCGGATAAAATGTGTTCCAATCTCCTGCTATTGCATTACTAACAACTTCTATCTTCTCTTTTGTGTTTACTGCCACCTGATTTAAGCGGTCAATTAAAATCTGTAGCTGATAACCTACTACCGGTTTTCCTTTTTCTTCACGCATCATCAGATATTGCTCGAATAATTCATTTAATTTTTTATCAGAAAAATAACCACTGCTTTTCTTTTCTTTACTTTTATTTACTTTACTTTCCTTTTCTTTATGTATTTTCTCTACAGATAAACTTGAATTAATCTCGGATTTATCTTCAAAAAGGGTAACTTTAATATAGGATGCTGTTTCTTCTTCTTTTAAGAGCCAGTATTTACCAACAATTATTGCTTTCTTACTTGCTCTTGTCTTTACAGCTTCCTGATACCTTTTTTGTATTCCGGCAGAGGTAAGAACCTTGTCCGACTGAAAAAGTTTGCTATCAAACAGTGACCGTTCCAATAAGAAGTTTAATACCTGCTTCACCTTGTTGCTTTCCATGTTTAAATCATCTGAAATAATGTATTCAAAATCTTCATCAACAATTAGAAAGTAACCATTCTCCTTGTAAATCTCGCAAAGCAGATATTGGTATATAACTATGCCATCTGCTCCATATCTGCTTTTCAAGATTTTCACCTTTTTATCTGAGAAAAAACCAACATCAAAGGGAAAGTATTCCAAACCTTTTTTTATTGGTCTTGCCATTCTCTTAGTCTCCTTGCGTAGTCTCTATGCCTACCAACACACCAGCTTCTTCATTCTGCTCTGTGTACCTTTTATGTACTTCCAGTTCACAAATCTGTGTATCGTCTCCATAAGCTACTTTATTTAATGCGTCACATATAACCTTTGCTATATTATCCGCATCTGGTTTCTTACATGGAAGTTCTTCTCTTGCTTCCATTAACAAACGTCTTTTCTTGCTTGTACTTTTGGGTATTTCGAAAACTGCCTCAATGTACATGTGAATAGGCTCTTTATTAAAATACCCTTCAAACCTGTTCTCTTTTGCCTGCTGAACATAACTTGTTTTTATCAGGTTTTCATAGAGAACAGTTCCCTCAGGAGTAATGCTCTGCATTCTCCCAAGTTTTGGATTATAAAATGTTCTCGCCCTTGCCTTTCCCTTTGGTGGGCCCGGAACCTTAAACTGCATTTCCATTCTGTATCTCCTTTACCCTTCTTCGTGTTGCCAGCAAGGACCAGCCAATTCTTTTTAGTCTGCTGTCTTCCTGCTTAAAATACTTCACTACCAAATCATCTTCTTCTCCCTGAATTGGTTGGAAGTATCCTTTTCCGTTTGAAAGATTCAATATAACCGTATTTCTTCTTGCCAACGATATTGCTTCTCTTACGTCTCTATCACTTAATCCGGTTACTCTTTCCAACTGTTGCCTTGATATGGCATTTTCTTTACCAAAAGGAATGTAGTCAACTATCTTTATACTTTCTTTCAATTAACCAACCTCCTTTCCTGCCTGCTGTAAATTCAGCAGGCTTATTTCGTGATTAAAATATTTTTCCTATTCCTGACTGTTGCCTGTTACTAAAAATTAAAAAATGCTGACTGTACATCCTTTTCTTCTATGTTATTTGTTGTTGTGTTATCAGTTGGTGTTTCAACTGTTACGTTACTGCTCTGTGTCTGTTCCTGCACAATTTCCTGGTTTTCTTCTGAAACACTGACTTCTTCATATTCCTGCTGTTCAACTGGCTCGTTATCCACGTATGTTCTTGTTCCATCTTCATTAATGACTGCCATGTCACTGTCAATAGCTCTTTGCATGTCAATGCTCATAATTCCCCACTTGCTGATAATCTGTCTAAGCATTGTCTTATATGCCATTCCATCAAAGTCCTTACTCCAGAAAGTCCACTTTGTTCCTTTCTTTATGTCTGCTGCATAACCTTGTGAATACTTAATTGCATGAGCTTTCATCTTTTCCTTTGACCAGTACATGGCTTTCTTAAATCCGTTTGTATATTCAAACATTGCATAATAGCCAATTGTTTCTGCCTTTTCTCTCTCATTTTCATCTGCAATGAGATTTACTTCTATGTCTTCATTAAGTGGGTCGAATCTGATTAATTCGCCTTTCTTAATGGCTAACACATTTAATTTCTTATACTGTCCTGATCTGATGGCTAACTGAATATAACCTTTGTAGCCTAACTGAAACTGTGCCACCTTAATGCCTGCCTTGTTATCCTTAAACGGAACCATGTAATACTGACCTAACTGTGGACTTGGTGAAAGATTTAAACTCTCACCTAAAAGTGCAGCACTTACTATTGAAGAGTTCTCACACTCCTGCAATGTTGGGTTATTACCAACCGCACTTACTATTGAACTGATGAAACGTTGACCGTTCTTTCCACCTATTACACCATTAATCTGATTCTTTACTGCATCATTCTTAAGATATGCTGTAAAACTTGTTTCCTTACTTCTCTTTGCTAAACTGTTTGATACTGCCATTTTCATTTCCTCCTACTGTATTGGACCATATTCTATATTGTTGCTTGTTAAAAATTCTTTAAGTTCTCTAAGCTGTTTTTGTGTACCATGAACTTTAAAAGAAACTGTAAATTTTCTTTCCTCTGTAATTGTTGCTTCAACTGTCTTTGTAGTTTCAACTTCCTGCTGTGTTTCTTCTGACTGCTGTTCCTCTACAACCTGCTTACCTGCCTGAACAACTTTCTGTGCTTCTGCTTCTTCTCTGGCTTTTCGTTCTTCCATTTCAGGCTTACACTTTGCTTCATATTCAGCTTTTTTTCTTGCGTTTTCTTCAAACTGCTGCTTAACTGATATAGCTTCAGTCATATCCAGGTTCTTAAGATATGCCTGCTTCATTTCAAACTGGTATTCTCCGGTATCAGCATTAATTACTTCAAGATCATGTCTCACTCTGTCTCTCAAATCTTCAATTTCGTTTACAATAGATTTAAAAGTTGTTGAGCTGTTTAAAAAGCTTTCCTTGAATACTCTGTCAAACGTTAAAATCTCTGCAATGCCTTCTGCTCCTTCAACAGACATTGCTTTATCATAGATTTCTTTTACCTTTTCACGTTTTTCTTCTCTCAACTTTTCGGTGTAGGCTTTTACCTGAGAAGCAATATTGTCATTTGCTTCACCAATGATCGATACTAATTCCTTAACCTGACTTTCAAACTGTGTATAAGGTTCAATCATCATCTTCTTAACGTCTTTTCGCTTATCTTCTAAAACCTTAATGAACTTGTTTAATTTTGCTCTGTCCGCTTTTGCTTCCTTGATGTTTTCATCTGTATATACCAAAGAACCATACATTTCTGCCTTTTCTGTTATTTCTTTCTTTAATTCTTCAAAGTTCCAGTCAATCTGTTTAACTGTATTTTCTTTAGTTGGGTTATAAATTTCTAATTCCATTTGTTTCCTCCATTAAATCTCTGGAAGAATCAGAGCCGGTTGTTTTCTCTGCTTAACCGATTTGATAAACTCATATTCTTCCTTTTTTAGTATTTCTATATCTTCTGTCACATCTTCTCTTTCAATGTGATAATCCTTTGTGATAAGTCTTATTCTTTGGTTCCAAACACTTTTAATCTGCGCTCTTAACTCCACAAACTCATATTCTGTTACCATCAGGTAATGCAACACCTGTATGTAATAGTTATCAGGAATGTGTTCACCATCCCATTTTTCCTTGTGCATTGAACCGAACAACTCGCTGGTCTTACATTCAAATATGCCTTTTCGTCCGGTTTCAATTTCTGTTAGTTCTCCATCAAGTGATGCATGCGCAAACGGATATTTATCATTAAGAAGCATGTTGTCACCAAAGTATTCAACTTTATATTCAGGATGATCTAACGCAAATATTGCTCTTATGTGTTCTTCTGCCTTTGTTCCATAAATAACATAAGGCTTGTCCGAAATATCAATAGGTTCTTTAATTCCTACCATTTCTTTCCAAAGCTCTTCATTTGTTTTGTACGGATTAAGACCTAACACTGCTGCTGCATCTGAACCACCTATTTTGCCTTTTCTTGCTTCCAGCCATAATTCCTTGGTCGGAAAACTCTTTCTGGTAACTATTGCCTATTCCTCCATCAAAATCTCGTCCACTGCTCCACACAGTAGGCTTGTTGCTAACACCATTCCTGCTGAATACAACAGCTTCATTGGAATACTGTCAACACAAATCCAATTGTTGTACCACATTACAATTACAACAACGATACCAATTATCAGATTCTTGTATCTGTTTGCAACTCTGTACTTTTCCTGTAAAACGTGGTAATCTTTAGGTGTATTGTTTTTGTGAGAGCTTGAATGTAGTGGTGTATATTCAGGCTCTTCTTTTTTGGTTTCTTTTACTTCTCTTACTTCAAGTCTTGTGTCTTGTTCCATCTTTTGCTCCTTATAATTCCATACATATTATTTCCATTAGGTCATCTAACAAATTACGTTCTTCTTCTGAAATTTTTTCATTAATTTTTTTATCTTCGCTTTCTATTTGTTCTTCGCTTTTCATAGCAATTTCAATTAATCCCTTAAAAAGCCTATTTCCTAATTTTTCCCCATGTTCTTCAATCAGATTTTCTTTTGCAGCTTTTAAAACCATTCCTGTTTCTGTAAATAATAAAAACATTGGTCCTTTCATTTCTACACTGCATCCCTTTGCAACTATCATTTTGCTCCTCCAATCTTTCCAACCATATCGGTTATTTTTTCATTCGACCAACTTCTTGGTTCAGTCAATCTTGGACAATGTGTGTCCATAATGTCCTCTTCTTTTCCCAAAGGACAGTTCCTGCAACTACCTGAATACTTCCTGCATATATCACGCAAATCCCAGTAGCTGTTAATTGCTCCAATCAATTTAATCACTCCCTTCTATGAATAAAATCTTTCATTAAAATATTTAGTTGGAACCTTGCCTGACATTGTAATGTAGCCTTTCTCTTTCAATTCTGCATTCATCTGCTTAATTATCTTGTATGCAAATGAAAGACTACACTCCATTGTTTGAGCAATATCCTTTGCTCCCATAAATTGTTTTTCAGGCATATCTATCACCTCCTATTTCTCCTTACTTGAATTATTTTCAAGTTTTATATTAAAAAAAATATCATCAACTTTTACTCCAAATAGATTTGCTACCTTTACAGCGTTTCGTGCTTTTACCATACCAAAGTCTGCCTCCCAAGCATTATATGTTTGAACAGAAACTCCCAATTTTTCAGCAGTTTCTGACTGACTCAATCCTTTTCTAGCACGAAGTTCTTTTAACGAATATATCATTAATACTTCCTCCTTTCTTGCAACTTATTTTACTTGAATTATTTTCAAGTGTCAATGCTTTATTTGATTTTTTTTCAAGTTTTTTTATATTTAATTCAATTTATCTTGATTTTTTTTCAAGTTTAATTTATTATTTACTAAAAGGAGGAATCGTTATGTACTTCGGAAAAAATTTAAGATATTTAAGAAAAATAAAAAATTGGTCACAAGAACAAGTTTCTGATAAATTAGGATATAAATCATTTACTACAATTCAAAAATGGGAAAGTGGTGATTCTGAACCACCAATGAACAAATTGCGTTCTGTTTGTTTATTGTTTAATATTCCTATGGATGTTATTTTAAATTATGATTTAGAAAAGATTTCACACAATATTTTTTCTAGAATCAAGGAACTTAAACACGATAGTTGCTATCAAAATGCAGCCATTACTGAAGCTTTAGATATTGCAGAAATTTCTTATAATGAATGGCTTTCTGGCGAATCTGAAACATATTTGTTTTATCTTACAGAAATAGCTAATTTCTTTGATGTCAGTGTAGATTTCTTAATAGGAAAAACCAAACTTTTTCGCTCTATTATGGATAATGAAGAAGTAGAAGTGTCTGCATTATTTAATTCAAAAGATATTATGAAAAATTGTTGCACTGCATCTGAAATGGAACTTATAAAGAAATACCGTTCTCTTGATAAACATGGTCAAGAACTTGTTTCTACTATTTTAGATAAAGAATATGAACGTAATACGAATGTGGCCACATCTGATAATACAGTTGTTATTAATATTTCAAGTAAACCACAATCTGCTAGCTCAAAAGTTATACCTACTTTGAATGCAGCACATGAACGTACTGATATTGATATTCCAGAAGGAATTGATACATCAGAAAACGACATTATGGACGACGAAAACTTCTAGTCCAAAAACGAAAGAGGGTTAAAGGATGACATATGAAGAATTATTAATCGAAAGTGATAACCTAGGGCTAATCGTGAAAGAAAAGCCTTTGGAATATCACGACGGAAGGATTAAGGGGAATCGTGTAGCAATTAGAAGCACAATTCCTACAAACACACAAAAAGCGTGTGTATTAGCTGAAGAAATAGCACATCACATCACTTCCACTGGTGATATATTAGATATGAGTAATATTTCAAACAGAAAACAAGAATATAAGGCAAGAATTTGGAGTTACAATAAATTGATAGATTTACAAGGTTTTATTAATGCTTTCGAACACCATTGTACTAACTTATACGAAACAGCAACTTTTCTTGGTGTTACAGAGCAGTTTCTTGCAGACACAATAAATGCTTATATGCATAAATATGGATGCTACATAAGGTACAAGAATTATGTTATTGAATTTGGATTTAATTCAGTAAATGTAATAATGCAATACAATTAATTTTAAGGAGGGAAAAAGTATGGCAATGATTAAATGTGTAGAATGTGGAAAGGAATTTTCAGACAGAGCCTCTGCTTGTCCTGAATGTGGTTGTCCTACAGAATATTCAGTAGATTCAAATAATGTTGCTTCTGATTCTGATGGATTTGTAGAGCAGGATTCTATTGTGGAAGATGAAACAGAAGAATCTACAACTAATATCAGCGACACAGTAAAGGATTTCGCAGGTAAAGCTTTAGCATCTTGGAATGACAGAAACCATGCCACATCAAAAGTTAATGTAATTAAGGTGGACGAACAACATAGAACTTTTCAAATTAAAGGATATATACCTAAACATAAAAGTGGCGGTGTTGGAAAAGCTTTAAAAGGTGCTTTAGCTGTATCTACATTTGGTATGTCAAGCATTATAAGCAGTAGCGTAAATTCAGCAGGTGCTAACAATTGGTATAATTTTGATGACCTGGTAAGCTATGAGCTTTTAGCTGATGATTCTGTTGTAGTAAGTGGCGGTGTAGGCCAAGCATTAATAGGTGGTTTAGCCTTTGGTGGTGCTGGTGCAGTTGCCGGTGGCATTACCGGAAAAAGAAAACAGAAGAAAAAAATCGAATCTCTTATTATTAGAGTAACCTTAAATGATTTCAAGACACCTTGCATTTGCATTCCTATTGTAACTAAAGCTGTCAAAGTTGGAACAAAAGATTATTTCCAGGCTACAACTGAAGCTCAACAGGTATTATCAATGCTTGATGTAATTGCACATAATAAATAATTATTTAAAATAAAAAAGAGCCAGCCACTAACGACCAGCTCCAATGTGATGCAATATCACCCTGAACAAGTTATATTGTATCACTTTTAGGAGCATCTGGTCAATCCGAACTGCTGTTCATAGGCTGGGTGTTATTTTTGCACCATTTTTAGGGGAGAAAGGAGATACAATATGGCTGTTTTTAAAGATGAAACTAGAAATACTTATTATGTAAACTTATATTACACAGATTATACAGGACAAAAAAAGCAAAAAAGAAAGCGTGGATTTAAACTAAAAAAAGATGCTATAAATTGGGAACGTGAGTTTTTACTGCAAATGCAAGGAGAACCTGATATGACCTTAAACTCTCTCGCTCAATTATATCTTATGGATATAAAAACAAGATTAAAAGAAGTAACTTATGATGGTCATAAACATTTATTAAACAATAGAATACTTCCATATCTGGGCAATAAACCAATTAATTTAATAACTCCTGCTGATATAAGGGTATGGCAAAATAAACAGATTTCCCAAGGATATTCGGATGCATACCTTAAACGTATGAACAACCTACTTGTTGCTACTTTAAACTTTGCTGTGAAATTCTATAATTTAAAAGAAAATCCATGTCATTTAGCTGGAACTATGGGAAAACGAAAGCGAAGTAAAATAACATTCTGGACCAAAGAAGAATATTTTAAATTCATTGCTTTAGTTGATGATATTACAAAGTATACAATGTTTCAAACTCTTTACTATACCGGTATTAGAATTGGAGAATTATTAGCTTTGACATACAATGATATCGATCTAGATAATGGAATCATTAGAATAAACAAAACCGTCAATTTTAAAGGTGGAAAGGTTATCTTCACTTCTCCTAAAACACCAAAAAGTAATAGGGAAATAACAATTCCACAATTACTAGTTAAAGATTTAAGTAATTATATTAAGAAAATTTATAGCTATAAAATGACCGACCGTGTCTTTCCATATACAAAAGCTATTCTTTATAAGGAACTCAAAAAGAAAAGTGAACAGGCTGGACTAAAAAAGATACGAATACATGATTTTAGACATTCACATGCAAGTTTATTAATTGATATGGGTATTAACCCATTACTTATTTCTGAAAGATTAGGGCATGAACGGGTTGAAACTACTCTTAATATCTACAGTCATTTATACCCTTCGAGATCAGATGAATTAGCCGAAAAACTAGATAAAATAATGTCATATTAATGTCACAAAAAGAAAAGGGACTTAGGAAAATCTCCTAAGTCCCTTTATTTATAGGCTATTCGCCATTATATCGTATTATTCGATAATTGTAGCAACCTTACCTGAACCTACTGTTCTACCACCTTCACGAAATTATCTCATCATTGTTTAGTGTTTTTTATTTAGTTTTCATTGCATTTCCTGCTTATTTTGGTTGTCTGTGCTGTCATTATTTCTATTTGCAAAGAAAAATGACGACTGTTTGACGACTAAGTTAAATAATATCCTTCACTAAATCTTTTCTAAATCTATATCCACATATTTTTCTAACCTTTTCTTTAATCTCTTACACCCTTTATCACCTTCTATCTGTTTTAAAAAAGATACTTTTCCGATAATCGCCATTCTTCTATAAAACACATTTTTCTTTAATTCTTCTAGTTCTTCATCAGATTCACTGGATAATTCACTATTTAAAACATTTACTTTGTCCATATATTTTAAATATTCTTTTGCAATACTATATATATACTTCTTTCCAACTGACAAATAATTGCCATTAATCCCCTGTACAATATTTACACCAACGTATCTAATAAAATTACATTTACTATTGAAAGTTACAAAAACACTTTTCTTAACATTCAATATTAGATTAACTTTCACTAATTCATCTGTTACCATTTTGTTTATCTCATGATATAATTTTTCATCTATAATTTCTTTGCTAGATATCATAATATCATCAGCATATCTACTATATGTAATCCCTTTTTCCTCTAGTTGCCTTGAAATTGTATCGTCAAATTTTTTTAAATACATATCAGATAAAACAGGAGATAAAGTGAGTCCCAAAGGCAATGTATTTTCATAAAAGCAACTGTTAAATATCCTTTTCAACGCACCAATAAAACGTTTATCTATTCCAAATATATCTACTAAACATTTGTACAAATTTTCTTCCTTTATACTTTCAAAGAATTTTTTTATGTCATACTTAATAAAACTTTTTCCTTCGATATGTTTATTAACGCACTCTTTTATACTTTTCCCTTTTTGATATGCATATGAATTATCATTAAATCTATAATAACTATAGATTTTTTTTAATATATATTCATGTATTTTCTTAGCATTATCTCCATCATTATTATTTATATATTTTATAATTTCTCTTTTCTTCTTATTTTTTTCAATTACAATTTTTTCATAATATTTATCTTTGTCATTATTTATATCCTGTAACAAATCCAACTGACTATCGGATAATTGTAACAATGTATATGGATGATTTCCCACTTCTATTTTCCTTATAATTTTGCCTATTGGTTTTTCCATTAAATAAACAGAATGAAACTGTGAATATAAATAATATATATGCGCAAACTTTACAATATGCTGGATTATTTTTTCTATTTTATGTTTTGAAACAGTATTTATATTAATTTCATCAATTGTATTTAAATCTTTATTTGTCTTTTCTGAAAGAGAGTTAATAATTATACTCTTAACTTGTTCAATAATCTTATTAATATCAAATACAGAAAAATTTTTTTCTTTTATATCATTCTTATATTCAATAGAAATTACCGATATAGTTATATAGAATAATATTTTTATTGATATATTAACATCAATTTTATTATTCCTTATTTGGTAACATATTTGATAAGGATTATCTGGCATCATATTAGAATCTAAATATTCTATAAAATGTTCATCACTTTCATTGAATATTTCATCATTTCTAATATCATCCTCGATATTTTTAGGTAATTGATTATTTACAAACTTATAATATTCTAAAATATAATCTGTGGCAATTGCATTTCTTTCAACTGCAGGTCTGTATTCTAAACACTCTATTTTGTCTGAATGTTTCATTAATACAACATCTCGAACAAAATATCCAACATTACTTTTGTTGTATATATCGCTTTTTTTGGGAATATATACCTTTATTTTATTAAAAAAAGCGCTATTTGCAAAAATTCCCAATTCTGCTGCTGATGACATTGTATCTAAAAAAATATATGTTTGAGCAGAAACTGCTGCACAGATTTCCTCCATCAATTGAATATCAATGGTATTATCTTTTATATTTTTTTCTGTCAAAAAATCATCAATAACTAATGGCAAAAATTTGTTCTTATGTATTTCATATATTTTTTCTTGTAAAATCAATCTTCTATCGCTTTTATTATTTTTATTATAATACGGTCCACACAAAAATAATATTGGTCTTGTAATTTTTATATTTTCTAATAATGTATACTCCATAATTTCTCCTAAAAAAAAGAATCCTACTGTGGTTAAAGAGTAAATAAATCATTATGCACGCTCAGCGAGCCACGCTGCGAGCGGTTAAAGCGGGTGTAATGATTTATTTACTCTTTAACCACTCTCGAAAAAAAACTATTTATTTACCTTCTTCGTCATAGACGAATGCTAGGATTCTTTGTTAATTATATTATTATAATCATCTTCTGTCAAATAATACTTACTTTTATTTATTTCTTTGTCTCTCTTTACATCTAAAATATATTTTTCATTGTCCTCATCATACTTCCATCCTTTTTGTAATAATATTTCCATATCTTCATTATTTGAAAGCAATACAATAAGTAATCTCATTAGTCCATTAACATATGTCTTATCGTTTTCTCTCCATAGAAATAATGTATTACTTTTTTCCTGTATTAAATTTATTAACGTAAAAAATTCTTGATATGTAATTTCAACAGAACTGTCTTTTGGATTAATTTTTCCATCTTTTTCTTTGTCTATCTCCACAGTTTTTTTTATGTAATATTCAACCCCTCTATACATAAATTTTTCTTGGTTTACTATTTGTTTTTCTTTGGTTTTACTGTTCTCTTTCTCTTCAATTTTTATGTTAGCTTGTTCTTTTAATATATCAATAACAAATTTACTTCCTTCACGAATTGCTATATTATATAGTTCCTCATATATTTCGTAAATCGAAAAAAATGTATTAGAACCATCTTTAATAATATAAAAATATATTTCTCTATTATTTGCTTCTACTCCAAAATCGAAAGTACACTTTGGTTGTAAAGTCCTTATTCTGTCTATTAAGCGATATTCTTTCTCGTCTGCAATAAAATAATTTAAGTTTTTATACTTATTAATCTCTCTCTTTCTATCCGTCCTAATAATTGGTATGAATCTATTCAAATTTATACTCCCATCTATTCTTAATATTTTTCTGCATATATTTACTTAAAATCAAGTTTTATATTCATTTTGCCACTCTATTTGTTCTAGTGGAAAAATATTTCTATTTACCGATTTTATTTTTAATTAGCATTATCCAATGTATGCTTAAAAAATCATAAAATTCTACTACTCTCGCTACATCTTTTGTAACATTTTGTCAATACCATTTTATTATACCTGTTTTTTATATTGCATTACTACTCTCTAAGCCATATATAACTATTTCATAACCTTGTCTTTACCAATATAAAACCTTTCATTTAATTTTAATTTTCTAACTAACTTATTATTTTCTTCTATTAAAGCATTATGTATTATTTTATCTTTATTGTAGTCATTAATCTTCATGTCAAACCAAAAATCTGAAGTAATAGCAATTCCTGTAATATCATATTTTATCTGATTTGCCAACAATGGATATATTGCTAACATCCTATATTTATTCACTTGTAAGACTTCTAAATAATTCTCTTTTTGCAAAAGTGCAGTTATTCTTATTGCGTCTTGTGAACCATATGCATATATTGTAGTTAAAAGTTTATTAAAATCTTCCACTGTAACATTTTCAACCTTATTTTTATTATCGTTTCCCTTATTCATAAGGTCTAATATTGTATATGGAATCTCCGTCATTCTATCTATATGCAACCCTGTCTTTCTACTCATTAATTCATTTTTTAAATTTAATCTAATTCCCAAATACGTTATAACAAATCCTAAAATAGTTATTATACTCTGTATTACAAACATAACAATCTGTTCCATTTCATTTTCTCTCCATTTTTTGTGTACTTTCCTCTTTCAAGAATTTCTTCTCATCTATCATTTTATACTTTGATAATATTTTATATAATTTTTCAAATTCTTCATTTGCTAATGTCTCCTCCATACATTCCTCATTATTCTTCTTATATGCCAAATATATTTCCTTCTCATTAATATATAATTTTCTATCATAAATATTTTCTGCTTTTTCCATGCATAAATCAATCTTGCTTAATTCGTCAATATCCTCCAATATTGCATTATTTTTTTTATATTTTCTATCTTTATTTTTTTTACTTACTAATTCTTTTAATGCAACATATTGAGTATATATGTATTTTTCATTATCATTAGATATTATAAGTCTATTTTCTAACTTTGATATTTTTTCTTCCAATTTAGAAATCTCATATTCATATACTTGATTTAGACAAATTCCTCCTTGTCCTCGATACACATATTTGGCAAAAACTATAACAAAAAAAGACCCTATAATAAATATCATTGCCACTAACTTTACAAGCCGCCCACTATCATCTGTTAACTTCCCTCCTAATAAAGCGACAATTATTGAAATAGCAAATGAATTAAACAAGTTTATAACATCCTCATACAAATTTTTTTGCTTATGTAAAAAATCATTTCTTAATAATAATTTTTCAATCTGATTATCTTTTTCTAATTTGTCGATTGGACCTCCTTCTCTGTAGTACAAATTTATAATTCTTATTAAGTTTATATAATAAAGATTACTTTCCTTATAACAATACGTGTACTTATCTATTTCAGCAAATAATTCATCATCACAATATTTTATATTATGATACCCTTTTTTTACAATTTTTACCCCAGCAAAAACAAATAGGATAATCTCTTCTATTATAACTAATAAGCACAAAGTAATGGCTAATAATGCAACTATTTTTATATTTTCCAATTGTATATTAATTATTTGTTCTTTATTTAAGTAAATTATTATTGCACAAACTACTGCAATAAAAAACTCTACAATCGCTGATATACGCAATCCTCTTTGTATTTTTTCCATATTTTTCCTCCTCATTATTATGCCATCATTCGTTTATCTTCTCCAACATTATGAACAACTACATATGCTTTTTCTTCCTTCTCCAACTGCTCTTTAGCAAATTCTGCTATTGGTTCTGCAACAGCCAATGCCAATCTTACCGGTACAGCATTTCCAATTTGCTTATAAACTAAATCTAGTTTCGAATTTGCGTTTCTATTACTTGTACCTCTGCTAAACTCATACCAGTCTGGAAATGTTTGAATTCTTGCAATTTCCTTAACTGACAATCTTCTATTATTCTCTTCTCCATCACTAAATATATATTTGTCCTTACCTACCTTTGCCATAGGTTCTCCACCCGGATGTATAGGTGCCTGTCGTCCTGATGCTTGAATTGTAAAACTTGGCTGACTCCACATTTTTTTTCTATTACGTGACATAAAAATAGTTGAATAAGATCCAACAAAATAATCACCTGGATTTTCTTCCAAATCTCCTATAGCATCACGTAATGTTACAACCTCTTCTAATCCATCAACATTATATCCGTGTGTAGCTTCAGGATGAACATATTCAAAATCTATATCATTCCTTACTCCAACCAAGATTACTCGTTCTCTAATCTGTGGCACTCCATACTCTGCTGAATTGAGAAGTTTATGATAAATTTTATACCCAGCTGCTGCAAAATCCTGAACAATCTGTTTAAATACTTCTCCTTTTCCAAGAGTCATCATTCCCTTAACATTTTCAGCAACAAATATTTTAGGTTTACTCTGCATCAAACAACGAATAAAATGCAAATATAAGAAATTTCTTTTATCATCTACTAATCTAGGACCAGCTTCTGAAAATCCCGGACACGGAAATCCACCTAACACAATATCTGCTTTTGGAAATTCTTTAATTTTTCTTATATCACTTTTGTCCATATAAATATATTTGCCAGCATTTTGAGCATAGGTTTGTCTCGCTTCGTCAAAGATATCATTTACATATATTGTATTAAAGACATTGTTATTAATATTTTCATCAAAAACTCTTTTATCTCTAAACGCGTCCTCCATTACAGGCTTACCCATCACTGCTTGTAATCCTGCTAGTTCAAATCCTAAATCTAATCCTCCACATCCTGAAAATAATGATACTAAATTCCACTTTTTAGAATCATAGCTAAGTTTGTCAAATTCAATTTCTTCACTGCAATTTTCAAATGCTTCTCTCTCTTCTTCTATTTTCTTATTAAGTAATTCTCTAACTTCATTTACATTATACTCTGGTGCAGGCTTAAATTTACCTCTACCACGCTCTTCTAAAATAACAGCCATGTCTTCTCCTCAACTTATTCTATCTGTTCCTGCATTGTCTTCATCAATATCATCTGTATTTTCTATATTCAACGTTTTCATATAGTGTATTAATCTATTCGCGACCTCATTTCCTTTAACAGTTAAAGGATGGTCAAAACTTAACTCAGGAATTAATTTATTATGTTTAGCACTCCAATTTACTTGTACAGAAAGTGGTCTATTACCATCCCATTTTTTGGCAAATGATCTATAATTAAGTGCTTTGCAAGCAAAATAAATATCAGGATGCATTTTTACATAATCCTTTATAGGAATCATCTTATCAATTATATCCTGTGCCGAATTAATGTTCTCATCCATTAATAAATAATTTGCAACACCACTATTCTTGATTACTTTTCCATTAACCATAGCATTTCTTTTATCTTCTGCTAAATTACTTCCTGCATAAACATCAATTACTTGATCCTCCGTTAACTTCATTTTTCCAGACAAATCACCACTGATTTTATTTAATAATTCAAATTTCCATCCTAGTGTTATTGCACCTTTTTCGGTTCTTTTAAATTTGTTTTTGTATATTAACATTCTCTCTTCAAATCTATTCATAATAGATGTGGTTGAATCTTCAATAATCTTTGCCCAATTTTTTCCAAATAATTGCTCTGCTCTTTCAGCGCTCATTTTATTTTCTATAAAATCTGCATTTTCCTTTTTATATGATATTTTTATTTCTTTTTCATCTAATGATGATTTTGCCAAAACATAAATATCTGTCTTCGGCTCTCCTTTATGACACGTTGGTTTTCCTGATAATTCAACTACATATTTTCTATCTTCAAACTCAAATTCGGTTCCTTCTACCATAAAAGATAAAATTTTTCTTTCTGCATCGCCAAAATCTCCCATAATGTACCTCCTAGTATTCTTGTCTACATATATCTTCTTTACTAATTTTATCAAATGAATTAACTTTTAATTTACCTATTTCTGAAGCATTTGTCTCTATAAATTCAAACAATTTTGGATAATTTTCTAAATAATAATACATTTGTGGACATACAAATTTTGAATCAAACTTTCGTAAAGTTTCTAAATTAATTTCTTTGGTCATTTTAAAAGACAATATTGGCATCGCATATGTGTGTTTTTCTAAATATTCGTCTATTCTTTCAGAAACTTCACCATCATCTTTATACTTTTCTTTCCATGTATTAATATCAATTTTTCGTCCTAAACGGATCTTTCCAACGATTTGCTTCATTGGACTACTCACATACATATAAGCCATTATTTCCTCATCTGGAAATGTTCTCCTATATTCAAATATTTTGCTTCCATCCTTAATTAAGTTGTACCATTTAGGTTTAAAGCTTAATAACATTGTTCGCATAACAAAAAATTATTCTCCTTGTAAAATACATACTTTAATTATATTATATAGTATTTTCGAACGCAAGTTCTATTTTTCCACAAAGCACTCACCTCATATATCCAGTATCAATTCGAAACTTATTCTTATATAATTTGCTTCTTTTCAACTCATACTCCAATTTCACTATCTCTTTCGATATATTTTATATCCTTTGCCCAATAACTCTTCAACGTTTTCTTGTCGCACAGAAACTTTACCTGTACTTCTAGTAGCATCAATAATAACAGCTACTTTTTGATCTTCACTTGCAAACTCTTTAAAGAACATAACATGACTTCCAATTTTGGCAAATACATCTCCTTGTTGTATCTCTTCTATTCTTTCTACAATATTAGCATAATCAGGTATTACTCTTGTTGAAATTTTTTGTGGTAAATTCCAACATATAGTCAGCAGACCTGAACAATCAACTCCAACACAATCGTAACTTATTCTTCTAGATTTGTCCTCTGGTACATTGCCTGCATATTTTCCTGAATCAAGTCCATTTTCAAACTCCTCTAACGTAGAATCTAATCCCCATCCATATGGAATTCCTATATTCTTTTGATTAACTTTCCACCAACCACAATTAAGTTTTTCTCCCTTCCATGTGACATCAGGCGAATCAACCTCTATACCATTACTATCTATTCCATGTTTTACATTTTTCTCCGTAGCATACCATTCATAATTTGCATATTCCAATGCTTTATTTATAACTTTTTTTCCCCATTCGCTTGTTTTATTCATATTTATTACCTCAATAATTTTATTCTGTATAATCTAAATATATCTACATTTTATCATAACACCCTCTCCAAATAAACATAATTCTTTTGCAAACCAACTACCTTTAGTAGTCCCATTTGTACTAGAACTATCGTATTTCTAACGAGTAAATCTTTTATTCTCTCTTTCCTCCTTCCCCATCTCTACAATCCTTTCATAATCTTCATTCCTAACAAATCTTCTAAAATATTCCAGTATAAACTCTGACTCTTCCAACTCATAGATTCTTTCAGTTTTTTCATCAATCTCCTGATCCATGCACTTTACTCTTCATCTAAGAGTTTCGTTTACTTCTGCCAGCCTTTCTCTGTCTTCATTTGCCTGCTCCAATTTCTTCCTCAATTCTATTGATTCTGCAAAGCAGCTTTTTGCCATTTTAACTATTCTTTTAAATATCTTATTTAAGCCTGCAAGAAACGGCATAACAATCTTTTCTCTATAAGATTTTGCACTCATCAGTCCTTTAGGCTCTTCCGGACCTTTTGCCACCTTATTTTCAAATTCCTTAATGTCTTTTATTCCCCATTGTGCCACGGCATCAGCTTCTTTTATTTCTTTATATGTTTCCTCCAGCTTCTTATCTGCGATTTGTTTTTCAGCAGTCTTTTTAAGGATTTCATTATTCAGATTTTCAACCTCTTTTACTGCTTTTTCATATTTTTCATTTTGCTTTTTTACCTTATATTTCTTAACTGCCAAATCATTATTGCGACCTTTTTCCTTTCTTTTCAGAAATTCTCCAATCCATATGAATGACCTGCCCTCTGCATATTCTCTTATTCTGCCCTGCAGTACTTTTTCAAGAAATTCCTTTGTGCATACTTTTCTCTTTGATACCTGCTTTGACATTCCCTTTTTAAATCCGTCAGCTACGGGAACTGCCACCACGTGCATGTGTGGACTTGCCTCATCATAATGTACCACAGCATTTGCTACAACAAGGTTTGGTGCTTCCTTCTGTAACAGATTAAGCATTTCCTTAAAGGCTGCATCCATCCTTCTTCGCTTTTCAGGATTCTTATCCCAGAACTCCTTTTCTCCTATCTGAAAAATAAGTTCCACTGCCATGTCTTTGTTTGACTTTGCAGTCTTTTCAAAATAATCATCAATCTTTCTGTCGTCCCTTGTCTGCTTTTTGTTGTATTCCCTGACTGCTTCGTCAAACTGTTCCTTATATACTTTTTTTACATCCTGCACCAATTTATCCGTACCACATAAAATTACAATGTTCTCCTTATCGTATTCCAAGGAGCGGTACTTTCGTAAATTGTGCTTTGCAACACCTGAAAGTTTTGCCTTGCTGTTAATGGCACTGTTCTTCTGACTCAGGTGTGCTGAATATGATATTCCTGCCATAATCTCACTCCTTTTTTCTTTTATTGTTTTGATACGTGCGGTGACACCTGCACGTTGTTAGTCTTTAGTAGTCTGCCCGAGGCATATTGAAAACGGGTGGTTCTTATCAATTTGGCTCTGCCATAATTGATAACCCCCTAGCAGTTCTGTCATAGACACAACTGCGGGGGCTCTGCCGAGGGCTTTAACTGCTACCTTTACGGCATCAATTTTGCTCACCGTTTTATAAAATATTTATGTGTGAGCAGACGTAACATCCAATCCGTTTTCTCTTTCCGTCGTTTTTATAACCGGCTTGATGTTACCATTACCTGCGGGTGTCACCCACAGGTCTTAATCATCAAAGGCAACTACCAACGGAAATCCTCCGGTATTCCTTTACGATTAAGATAAGCTACCCTGTTACTCTCTCTTTCTTCATCCGTACCAGCCGTTAAGCTCTTCGTATATAAATCTCTAGTAATAAGCCTGTCCATCTTTTCAACCAGTCCTTCACTGATTTCCTCACGCAAATCTTCTCTGTCATAAATAAAATACTGATACAGCATTCTGAACAAATCTTCATCTATCATCATTTTCTTATTTTTCTTTTCCATTTTTTCTCCAATCTAACCCAAATTGTAAACACCTAATAAAACAATTTATTTTTTTAGTTTTCTCATCACTGTTTACAGTTTAAGGTTTACATCAATTCCATATTTCCCATAAATAAAGGGATTGCTCACTGTTTTCATGTAAACAGTCCGATTTTTCAGTCAGTGTTACTGTTTACAAATTAACTGCCATTTCCAAAAGCACAGACTGTTTACATTCACTGTTTACAAATATTCCAGCTGTTACTGTCACTTGCACTCCGGTAATATTCAGCCTTGTGACTTCAGGTCCCGAGGTTCCAACTCCAAAAGAAAGTGACATTATGTCACTAACTTTTACTTTGCGACATCATGTCGTGAAGTTTCAATTCTACACATCAAAAGGCAGCTGAACATTTTCATCTACTTCCACAAATTCATCAATATGTTTTCTCTTCCATCCTCTCTGGGTTCCATACTTTTTAAACCGATGAGTTGATATTGATTTCCAATCATTTGAAAATTCGTTTCTCATAATTGCTCCGATTTCTTTTGATTCATAAGGCTTAGGCTCTTCATTTTCATGGTGAAATGCCAATTCATAAATCATTGAAGAACATACATAATCCTCTTTAGTTGTTTCAAGGAAGTTTCCAATTATGCCAACCTTTGTGTCTTCCGGCATACAGTTCTTCTGCATTTCAA
>ERZ773169.154-NODE-154-length-98774-cov-11.370871_pt1 | contig 98774 bp, 146 predicted proteins | sample MGYA00580536_ERZ773169 | MGnify/ENA primary metagenome ERZ773169 (study PRJEB29015, sample SAMEA2737814) | human gut metagenome | biome: human gut; feature: human-associated habitat; material: faeces | place: China | collected 2012 ... | reverse complement strand
TCAGATAACTTTTTCAGATTCTTTCAGATAACTTTTTCAGATTCTTTCAGATAACGTAAAGCAGTATCTAACAAAACAAATATGTTAGTACTACCTACTGAAAAGAATGCGCCAAAGGTGCAGAATCCTAGATTTCTGATCTTATTTGGCAAACCAAAATCTGGTAAAACTACATTGATTTCTAAGTTAGATGGCTGTCTTATAGTCGATTTAGAGGGTGGCTCCGAGTTTCTCGAAGCCCTCTCAATTCAGGCTAGAACAGTCAATGATCTTGGAGAAATCGCAAATGCTATTAGACAGAAGATTGCAGAGACTGGTAAGAGACCTTATAAGTATATTGCAATTGATAATGCTACTCGTTTAGAGGAGATATGTCTACCATTTGCAGCATCTCTGTATAGACAAACTCCAATGGGTAAATCATTCAAAGGAGAAGATGTTAGACAGTTACCTAATGGTGCTGGATATCTCTATATTAGAGAAGCTGTAAAGAAAGTTATTAATATGTTCAAGGAACTATGTGATAACTTTATCCTAATTGGTCATACTAAAGATAAGATGATCAATAAAGATGGGGAGGAGCTAACAGAAATGGCTATTGACCTTGTTGGACGTTTAGGTGATATTGTCTGCGGGGAAGCTGATGCTGTAGGTTATGTATACCGTAAAAAGAACGAAACTATAATTTCGTTCGAGGGCGGTGATAACTCAGTAAGAGAGGCACGAGCTCCACATCTTAGAGGACAGAAAATAGTAATTGCAGATAGCAATGAAAACAATGAAGTAACCGTTCATTGGGATAAAATATTTTTACCAGAATAAATAAATTAGAAAGAACATGTATAGTAAAGAAAGAGCCTTAACAATAGCAAAGAAAGATGTAAAGTTTATTCCTACAGGAATTATCGAAAACGTAACATTAAAATCAGCAAGAGTAGCCAAATCTCCTACCGGAAAAGATTTCTTGGAAATCACTTTCGAGAAGGAAGGAGCAACTCTTACGCAAACAGAGTGGAAGCCTACTAAGTTCGAAGGTATGACTGACGAACAGCTTCAAGCAAAAGAAGATACTCAGTTTTCGCGTATGATGCAGATTTTGCTTTGTTTCTATAAGAATGAAGAACTAGTCTTTAATGGTACTAGCTTTGAAGAATTTGCAAACGAGGTAGTAACATATCTTAATAATGCAGACAAGTCCAAGCTCTTACGTGTTAAAGTAGTTTATAATAAAGATGGTTATACTACTTTGCCTTCGTATGCAAAGTATACATTTATCGAACCTATGGTATTACCAGAAGGTTCTGCATCCGCTATTGTTGAATTAGGTATTGACCAATTCACAAAACCGGTAACAGCAGACAGTGAAAAGACAGTAACAAATTTGGCTACTTCACTTACACTGAATGCTATGGGTACTTCTTCTGTTAATTCATTTACTACAAATGATTTTACTTCAGGAGAAGATTCAAACCCTAATCAATTGCCGTTCTAATAGAAGAATAACGGCAACGAGAGAGTGCGTCTGCAAGGTGCGATAAGATTATAAAAAATCTGTATCATATTTAGGACAGTTTAATTCATTAATTGAGTAAATTATGCTTAAACAGGGAGTGGTTCGATTCCACTACTCTCTCCACGTTTTTATTTATCGAATTATTTACAAATTTTATCATATCATGATTGAGATTGAAAAACTATGTAATGTAACTACTTTTCAAGGGAACGCTCCTTTTGAAGAAGCTAGTACTACACCAACTAATGGAGAAGATGGATCGGGAGATCCTACTCCTCCTACCAGAAAGAAAAAACCTAACTCCAGAAAGGAAAAACCTAACTGTGATGATTTTATTGATGCAAAAAGTAAAACATCAATAAAAGATTTAAAAGTAGGTGATACTATCTTTGCTACTATTAATAGTAGTATTAAAGACAAAGAAGGAAAATCTATACGAGTAAATCCTACAGGATTCTTTCTTGTTGTTGCTGTAGATAAGAATGTAACAAAAGGAGAATACAAATTCACATTGCGTAGTGAAAGTGGAACTGAATACAAAACTTCTAAATCAGGTATCCAGCTACGTAGTTATAGTGATTTACAGTCTGAACTCGAAGAATTGAAAAAAGCTATGGAAGAAGCTGAGAAGCAGGAAGAAGAAAGAAAAAAGAAAGAGGAAGAAAAGCGTAAAGCAGAGGAGGAATTTAAAGCAAAAGCTATTGCCTTTGCTGAGCTTGAACCTGAAGAAAAACTACTTAAGACTATTGAATCTGGTGTAACAAACATCTGGATGGTAGGACCAGCAGGTTGTGGTAAATCAACCATTGCTCGTAATGTAGCAAAACAGCTTAATCTTCCTTACTTGTGTATTTCTTGTGGTATCGGTACTTCTGCAACTGAGTTTGTAGGATATAAGTATCCGGAACGAGAAAGTACGAAATTCAGCGAGTATTATAATAAACCGTCTGTAATTCTTATTGACGAGTTTACTGCATTGGACCCTGCCGTAGCACAGGTATGTAATGCGGCTCTAGCGAATGGTGAAATTGAGACTACAACAGGTCTTGTTCATCGTCATCCGGAGTGCATTATTATTGCTACTTCAAATACATTTGGTAATGGCGCTGATCGTCAGTATGTGGCTAATAACCAATTAGATGCATCAACTATTGACCGATTTGTTGGAGGTATTATTGATGTTAATTACTCTGATAAGTTTGAATCTCAATATGATGAAGAGGTTGTTAGTTATGTTAACACACTTCGCTGTATCATTAAAGATGAACAATTACGCCGTATTGCTTCTACTCGTATGATTCAAGCAGGTCATACAATGAAGAATAACTATTTTGCTGATTGGAAAGACCGATTAATTATTAACTGGTCTGATAATGAAAAGCGAATTGTATATGATCATTTAAACAATTCGCTATCAATTAATAATCAGTATCAAAAATACGCAGCATAATGAATTTATCTATTAAGTTACCAAATATAGAACAATTCTATATTGAAGCCGATAAAGTTGAAGAAACTGGTCGACTAAATATATGGAAAGAAATGGACGGACGAAATGACCCAGAATGGGTAGGTCTCTCTAGGGAAAAGATTCTAGAAAGTAAGTTTTCTTACAAAGAAGGTCTAGATAATCTTAAGAAAATCGAAGAAGATTTATTCCTTGGAGGTTCAAGAAAGAAATATAAGTATGACGAATTTGATGGCGATGATATGAATTATGATCGGTTCTTAGAACAGATGCCTGCCATGAAAAAACGTATACGAAATCACGGTGCTGGACAAGGTAAGTTTATTAATTTACATGTCTGCATCTGTGAAAATTCCTGGTGTAGCTCTGAATCATTAATGATCAGAGCTTATACAGTAATGCGACTTGTTGACTATCTAGAGGATCAAGGTTATAGAATTGGTATTTCTGTTTATACAGATACTAAAAACGTTGGATCCTATAGAGGTGAAGATATTAACTTGTTGCATGTAGAAGTAATGGTAAAGAAGCCAGAGGAAACTCTAATTAAACCATTAATTCTAACTTCAGTATCTTCGTGGATGTTTAGATTCTGGATGTTCAAATTCAGAGCTGCTAAATTCTACGTAGATCCCTGTATGGGAGCATCTGCTTCAGTTAAATATACAGAAACCAAACAAGATATTTATATCGGTAGAGGTGAATGTTTAACTACAGGAGATGCTGCACACAAACTGCGGAGTATTTCCCGTTTGTTTAATGATGATGTAGAGGAAGAGGATTAAGATATTTTTTAGATTAGCGCGTTAATCGACTAACTATACGCAAGTGCGATAGCGAGTATAACTAATCATGTTCAATCGAGTGTACTCACGCCGTACACGTGTAGACCAGAGTTGCGATGTTAGTTATATTAATCATTGGATCAATGATTACATAGGTTGGATTCCTATTAGTTAGTTTAGGTATGCAGAGATTGGTTTCTCTGCATATCACATTAAAATCTATAGTTATGACTATCAGAAAATTACGTAAATTCAGAAAGATTAAGCGAGAGCGAGAACTTACTGATAATGAAAAAAGTTTCTTAGAGAAAGAATTAACTAAAATTGGAAATAAAAATAGATTTGACTATTTACACTATATGATTAGTGATCTGTTAGATTTAATTATACCTAATATTAAGGATATTAAACCTAATACATATGTAGTAGATATTAATTTCAATAGATTGTTTCTAGTTGAAGGTTTTGACTATGAAAGAGATCTATTATACTACAAAGAATCATATGATATCCGTGGAGGAGAAGTATGGAGCTTTTCATTAAGTGGTAAAGAAGATAAATATATACGTACAATTAAACCATATAGTCCTAGTGATGGTGAACTACATGGTGGAGTTTGTTCAATTGATGATGAAGCTGTTTTCAGAAAAGTACTAGATAGAGAACTATCTTTATTAAAGTAAAAATATGTACGATAAAAAAAGAGTAAAACTACCTACTAATATTACTTTAGATTATATACTATCTAAAGTAACTGAGTATGATATATATGCTCAATATATTGGTAGCTTTAAAGTAGGCATGATCTATAATAGTCCATTTAGAAAGGATAAGAATCCTTCATTTGGAATATATTATAGTAAGCGTACTAAACAACTCTTATTTAAGGATCATGGAACAGGTGAATGTGGTAATGTAATAAAGTTTGTTTCATTGTATACCGGTATTACAGATTACAATGAAATCCTAAAGGATATAGTAGACAAACTAAAGATTACCAATAAAACAAAACTCGTTAGCTCTAAGCAATATATACCGTCAACAGAGACAGTAATTGGTATCGTAAGGCAAGACTTTACACAAATAGATATCAATTACTGGGCTCAGTTTAATATTTCTCTAGATACACTAAAGAAATATGATGTATTTAGCATTAAATACTATCTATGTAACGGTATTGTTAAAGGAGTTTATAAGAGTGAAAATCCTATGTATGCCTATAAGGTATATAATAACTTTAAGATATATAGACCATTAGGAGATAAGTATACGAAATGGCGTAATAACTTAACCGAAATGGATATTCAAGGTTTTAAACAATTACCAGATTATGGTGATATACTGTTTATTACTAAGAGTATGAAGGATGTAATGTGTTTGCACGAAATGGGATATAGTGCTATATCTCCATCAAGTGAATCTACATTTATACCTAATGTAGTCTTAGAGGACCTAAAAAAGCGATTTAAGCGCATTATCGTACTATTTGATAGAGATAAAGCTGGCGTTAAGTATAGTCGTAAAGTAGGTAAGCAATATGGCTTAGAAGTCATGTTAATGCATAAGAAGTTTCACTCTAAAGATGTCTCTGATTCTATTAAGAGTACATCATTCCAAGAAGTTAGCCAGTGGCTAAATAAAGAACTAAAAAAGAAAAAAATATGATGGCATTTATTTTATACTTAACCTTAGCAGCATTTCTGTTAGCATTACTTGAGATTTTTGTGTTTGTTCCCCTTATTATTCGGTTCTTTCCGAAATTATATTTAGCATATATGTTATCTTCACTCCAAGAAGATACTCGGCGTGTAGCTAAGGCAATTAATAATATTGCTAAAAAGGAACCAGAATACCTTATTCACAAAAATATTTCATACACTCACATTAGTTATGAATAAAAGTAAAAAGAAATCGTAGGGAAAAGTACGTAATGCTACTCCAAATATATATGATGGTATAAAGTTTAGAAGTAAACTTGAAACTTATACCTACAAAAAGCTTAAAGAAGCCGGAATAGATGCAGAATATGAATCTACTCACTTTGAGCTTATTCCAAAGTTTGAATATAATGGAGAAAAGGTAAGAGCTATGACTTATCTTCCCGATTTTGTTGGGAAAAACTTTATCATAGAATGTAAAGGTCTTGTAACGGATAGTTTTCCGTTAAGATGGAAGATCTTTAAGTATTATTTAAAACAAGAAAACAAGGACTATAAGTTGTTTTTAGTCCGTAATCAGAAACAAGTTGACGAGATGGTCAACGAACTTTCAAAAAAATAACAAATTATGGCAGAATTTATTAAACTAGGTGATAAGATTATTAGTAAACCCAAAGGATTAGATTATGAATTAGAGAATAGTAAAGTCTACAATCTAAAGTATAATCGGTATGAAGGTATGTCTTACTTTGAAGAAGATGGTTCACTAAACTTACCTTCTAAAGTGTATTCTACAGATGAAGATAAAATCTTCATTAAACGTGTAAATACTTACTTTGAGAAAACTGATAAATTATCAACTGGTGTAATGCTTTCTGGTGTTAAAGGTACCGGAAAGACTGTTATGGCTAAAGTCATTGCACAAAATTCGAATCTACCAGTTATTGTCGTTGATGAAGACTTCCCTACAGGAAGAATCAATGACTTTTTCCGTAAGTTCTCTACTCCAGTAGCAGTTATCTTTGATGAAGTAGATAAGTATTGGAATACTGAGGAACTGTTAGGATGGTTAGATGGTGTACAGACTAATGCTAAAAAGCTAGTACTCTTTACCTGTAATAATGAAAACAATATTAGTGAATTCTTACAGAATCGCTGTTCTCGTATTCGTTATAAGAGACACTTTGAAGCAAACGATAATGCTCGTTTCTTGAAAGAAATCCTTAAAGATAAAGGTATTGCTTTGAACGAAATTGAAAATACTTATAATTTCATTGTTAATAACTTCCGTTTGTTATCTATTGATAATATTCTATCATTTATCGATGAAAAGCTTATGTTTCCTGAAATGTCTAATACAGTAATTGCTCAGGATATGAATATTGAGCTTAAGAATTCAAAACCGATTGATTCAACTGAAGAAGAGGAAATTCACGATTGTGAAGATACTTCTTGTGAAGAAGATGATGATTGTAAAGCTAGTTTTGATGACTATGAAGATGATGATGACGAAGATATTCCTGTAATTAATTTTGAAGAGTTTTTACAGAATATAAGAATGAATTAAAGTATAGGAATAGGGAGTTTGGTTACTCCCTATTTCACACGTAAACTGAGGAATCAGTTTTTTGAAAGATGAAAAATTGAGAGGTTGAAAAATTTTAAATTATGAATGTACTACAAAGTATTATTAAAAAGGTAAAGAACCTTGCATCTGAAGTAAAGTTCAGAAGATCGTTGTGTAATTTTCTTAACGAGCAAGAACGTATGTTAGAGGAAGCTAAAGAAGATTTTGAGACTAACATAATCAATGGTGATGCAAAAGGTGCATTTTTTGCATACAGACGCATTAAAATGTGGGAAGAAAAATTAAAGGAAGTTAAAGACTTTAATAACTACATGAACAGTTCTGTTCTTGAAAAATGCGAGGCTGCATAATATGGAAATAATAATTCCTTATTATGAAGATAATACTCGTATTTCAAATTCTGCGATAGGTTGGTTTCTTAATAAAGGACCTCAATATCTAAGAGATATGCTCGATAATAAAGAGGAAGGACTTAGTGGTAAGTTTCTTGAAAGAGGTACTATGATCCACGAGTACATTTTACAGCCAGAGGAATTCTGGAAAGACTATGAAATACTTGATTTTGATACACCTAAGGCACCTCAGCAGAAGACCTTCTGCGAATGCTATGCTAATCTATTGTCTACAGAACCACTAGAATCAGTAGATACTTTAAAGATTAAAGCATATAGGAGCTCTTATAGTAACAGTAAAAAGGATGAAGTTGTATTAGATGATGCTACTAAATTAGTAGATACTTATACTAACTATATAAAATATCTTAGAACTAGAAACTTTAAGAATATTATATCCTTTGCAGATTTGAATATGTTAAAGAACATTAAATCAAATCTAGAAAATCATGTAGCAGCTAAGAAATTGTTATGGACCGAAGATGTAGAAAGTCATAATGAATTTCATATTAACTGGACGCATTCGTCTTCAGGAATAGACTGTAAATCTCTTATTGATAGAGTTATATTAGATCATAAGAATAAAGTAGTTACTCTTATTGACCTTAAAACTACTTCAGATGCTTTTAACTTTAAGCATTCTGTAGAAGAGTACGATTATTATAGGCAGATTGAATTTTACTTTGAAGCTCTAGATTGGTATTTTACTAATGAACTAGGTATTGATATGTCTGAATATGAAAAGAGGGCATATATAATAGCTATTCAAACAAATGGTAATAATCAAATTAGAGTGTTCAATATGTTGAACCCTGAGGAGTTATCCAAAAGGTCAGAAGTAATATCAGACGCTTTAAAAGGAATATCATATCATATCAATTCTGGTAATTGGGAACATACTCGTGAATACTACGAGAATGACGGAATTGAGGAACTTAAATAAAACTGCAATGTTTATGTCGCAGTTGATTATGGATAATAATGAATTACTTGAATGTCCTATGTTTGTTAACATGTACAATGAAAGTAAAGACTACCCATGGTTTGAGAATCATTTGTTTATCCTATTTAAGTGTAACACTATAAAACAAGTAGATCAACTAGATCAAATGTTAGAAAGAAATAGAAATTTCTATAATAGATATTCTATTAGGATAGATGGAGTATTTTATGACTTAGCTATCTTTACTGTTCCAATGTGTTTTAGACATGAATTTAAAGCACTTAAGAATAGTGGTAATAGATGTCTTACTCCAAAACATAAAGTCGCAATCTTTAAGTTATGGAAATATTCTAACAGAATTGATATAGAAGATTATATCTATGACATTTCCTATTCAGGCAAATGCATAGAAACAGTTCCATTAAAGGACGTTCTAGAGCCTAGTTATACTAAGTTTCTAGAAGAAATCTAAATTAAACATATCACAGTTAACATAGCAATAAAAAGGCTACCGTCCGTGAGGATAGTAGCCTTTACTTTTATTTATCAATTTGTGTCTAGAAGTACCTTCGCTTAATAGCTGGATCTTGAAGTTCCCATACATTCTTAAATGGTGTTAATTTAAGTAATGATTTTTCTAGTTTAGTCCATCCTTTATATGGGCCATACTTGGATACTTTATCGCCATTATTAAACAAGTATATAGGATAGTTAATTACAGTAGAAATATTATCTGTCATACTAAATATAGCAGATGGAGATTTAACTGTATTTACAATATCTAATACATTATATGGAGCTCCTGCTTCGAATTTAGACCTAACTACAAGTAATGCACATAATTGTTTCAACCAATTATCTTTATCATCATCTGCTTCTGCTGATAATGCCATAGAGATTAATGGATATACTACAAACAGTAATGGTAATTCTGTCATTATTTGCCTTAGATTAGCTCTATCAGAAGAATCTAAACTTTCTAATATTTGTTTCTTTTGCCCCCAATCTTTTAATAGCATTTTAGCTACTCTAAATGGTGTTCTATAAAGAGCTTCTCTAGTAGTTCCAGTATTATAGTCATAGTGTTTTTTCATAGTAAGTCTTTCCTATATCATATTAGGAAGATACTGTCTATGCATCATACATAATGCACCCCAAGCATTCGCTTGCATCTATGTTCTCTATAATGGAGTTAACATACCATCTGCTGTAGCTGCCATAGTAGCTGCGGTGTTTTTAATTACAAACTTCTTAGCTTCAAATGCTTTAGCATACTTAGGATCTACTTTAATTATACCATTCTCTACACTTACTACATCATAAGAAGTAGGTAACGTACTCCAAACTGCTTTTCCTTCTGCTTCATTGTTTTTATAGTTCTACATGAACTATTCCATTGTCAGAAATTCGCCATTGAAGTACCTAAAGTTTAACATAACGGAATTTAAGATAGTGCCTTTAATTATAAAATCAGACATGGAGTAAATTCCGAATGCCCAATCTCTCTTAGCTACTTTTACCGCTCTATTAAGATTTGATTCTTTAAACAATCTATCTTGTTCAGTACCAACCTCAAAGTATTCCATTAGGTTAATATACTTATTATTAATATTGTTAGCACCTATGTTCCACGCAGATTTATGAAGATTAGTTATAGTGTTTTTCCAAGCGTGCATATAATTACCCATATTGAAATACCTACCTTGCACAGCCATCATGAAAGAAGTATGTAAAGCAGTAATAAAACCTACAGAAGCACTAATGAAATTCAAACCCAAGTTAATAGTGGTTCCCCAATTCTTCAGTTTCGAAAGTAACTTAGACAAATTATACTGTTTGCCTTTTATAGTAAAGAAGTTACCTTTAGTAAGCTCCCCATATACTTGCATATCTATAAAGTTCTTAGCAAACTCGTATACACGCGTTTCTGTACCTTTCTTAGGATCTTGTTTCTACAATAACCATTTCTTCGCTCTATCCATAGTAGTATTAGTACCAGTAAAGTTTCTTAAACCTAATTGATTCTTTATAATCTCAAGGTCTGGAGCAATTGCTGTCTTCTACTTGAAATTCTCTGCCATTTTATAGTAAGAAACAACAGCTCCTACTAAGTCATTAGTCATTGTGGTTACATCGTCTAAATCTTTAATATAGTAAGTAGGAACCATACGTAATGGAGATCCATCAGGTCTAGTTGTTATCTTTTCTGGAGCAAAACCAACGTCATCAGAATTAGCTACAAAGGAATCTGCTGTATACTTTAACATGCCTTTAATCAGATTGTCCTAACTCTTTACAAACTGATACATACTACCACTAATCTGTGGTAATTTGTATGGATCATTCTTTGTTAAGAATGGTAATTTTTCGTTGGATTCGTGCATAGTCTCTAATATAGCAGAATATAGAGCCTTTAGATCTTTGTCTTTCATCAGTTCAGCGAACTGCTTTTCATTGCCATATAAAGAAGATTTAGGTTGATAGTATTCATCTGAATTTTCATTATAATTCTTATTGTAGAATTGTGAATCTTCAGATAATTCTGAGAATGCTCTACTAGGTACTATATGAATATACTCTTCATTAAGTGGTACAATAGTAGTATAGTAAGAATTAGGTATTGCCTTACCTTCGGCAGTATACGTGTGATGTTGTGCTTCCCAAGAAGCATAATAACCAGGATTTGTAGCTTCTTTAGCAATTGCTTCCTTTTTATCTCTCTTATATTGCCAAGTAGTTACAGTTTTAGCAATATCTTTAAACTGTAATTCACCTTTCTTACCTGATTTTTTAGTTTTTCTTCTAATTCTACGTAAATCTCTATCAAGAGCTTTAAGTGTTTTTATTACTTCACGAGACATTAAGTGAGTATTGGGAGTACCAGTTCTTTCATCTCTATAAGTATTAAGTATTTCTCTCTTTACTTCTTGAATTCTAGCATACTCTTCACCATATTCTCGTCTTTGTATCTTCTTTAACTGTTCCCAGAATTTAGGATCTATTTCTACTCTAGTATTTCTTTGTTCCCACTTCTTGAATTCTTCTTCTGATAAAGTTCTTTTCTTTTCAGCTTTTACTTCATCAAATTTCTTTTGATTTACTTTATACTCTAAAGCTCCACTAAGCTGTTTATTTAAATCTTGTAATTCGAGAGCTATCTATAATTCAATATCTTGTTTCTTTGCTCCACTAGGATAGTAAATAGAAGCTAATTGCTTTTTCTAAACATAGTATCCTTGTAACTGATCCCATTCTGCATCGCTTAGTTTCTCCAAATTTACATTACCGTGCTTGTCTCTTGCTTTATCTAATAAAGTATAGATCTTAAATTGGATAGCGTCTCTAGCGGCAATAGTTTCATCACTAAGGCTATTAAATAAGTTATAGTATTCTGCTGTAAATCTTCTTTCACAGTGGTCTTCAAGCCACGCATTCTTTTCGGCATTAAATTGCTTTCTTACATTGATATCATCTGGCACTTGTCTATCTTCAGATACATTGTATCTAGCCTTAAGAGCTTTCACAAAGTCTTTAAACTCAGCTCTAAACTATCCATACTTTTTATCTCTAACTAAATAACCTGTCTTCTTTCCTTTAGAATCAGTTTCAAATAGTTTCAACTGCTTAGTGCCTACTTTATCAAGTAACTTTAATAGCTTTCTACCTTTAATATAAGTGTTTTCAGCAATTTTATCCTCTGCTCTCTGTACTATATTAAACATTACTCTAAGAGCTTCATCAGACATCTTATCTCCAGCACCAATAAGTCTTACTAACATAGACATATCGTTAGCGGTAGAAGTAAGCTAAGTATTAACATAGTTACGTATAGTATTAGATCCTGCATCAATACCTCGCATTAACAGTGTCTTTGCAGCATGGTCTGTTATTACGTCATTTAAGGCTGTTTGAGCATATCCAAACATCTCTTGGATCTACTTTATCTAAGCTTTAAGATCGTCGAATTCTTGAGCTCCTAATAAGTCTCTGTATCTATCTGAGTTGAATAATTCAGCAGCAATTTCATTACTAAGTGTATTATACATTCCGTAGTAGTCCTGCTGAAATTGAATAAGCTAATTATTACTCAATCCACTGTCTTTACCTTCGGTAATATTCTTCTAAGCTCTAAGTATAAGACCAATAGGACTTTCCATATTAGACCATACATCTTTAATAAAGAATACTATATTCTCAAGATCTGATACAGTTTTGTTTTCTAAGTTATTTAGCTGGTATTCTAATGAAGTTATTATAGCAGACTTATTAGGTATATTTCTATTATTAATTGCTTTAATTCTTTGTTTAACACCATCTCTAATTCTTTGTCTTAGATTGGCTGTAACATTTGAAAAGTCATATCTGTTAGCTCTAAAGTTATTCAGAGCTTCTTGTGCTTTATTTATGTTTACTTCATTGAATTTTAATGCTTCTGGGGAGAATACACCATCAAATAGATTAGGAGAATTAGATATGAATCTACCACTATTGTCTACAGATTTTATATTGGTTGCATCTTTTACTACAAACTAAGTCTATATTGAATGTAATTCGGGGTCTCCTTGATCTATATCGTATATAATCATTTCCGCTCCATCATTGTTATCGATATTATCCAGAACTTTTTTACGTACATTTATACTTTCATCAACAAGATTCTTCTCTTTACTATCTATTTCAGCTTTATATAAATTTTTTATATTCAAATAACAACCTATTACAGATCCATACTATAGGTTTTCTGCACCTTTTCCTACTGTTTCGTATTTTATAGAATACGTATATTTAGCAGTATCACGATTTTTAGAAAAATAAAAACCTTTAGTAAATACGTCAGCTATTTTCTGTGAATCTGGCATCTTTACTTTATCTATAGAGAACTCTTTTATTTCATCTTGGGGTGTACCATGATACACTATTAACGGTTCTCCATTTTCATCGACTACTTTAGATGATTCTTCTGGATTATTTATCCAATCGCCAAACCATTTCTTGAATCCGTTGCTATATACTTTGGACTTAGCCTAAATAGCCTACATAGTGTCTCCATCATACTTTTCCAAAAGAGTTTGAAAAAGTATAGAAGGCTCACCATTAGGTGCTCTATCTATGCTATTGCCATTATTCATATCCCAGATGGAATATGCGGCATTCATAGCCGCATAATTCACACCTGTTCTTTGTCTCCTTAATTCTCCGTCTTTAAACTCCTCGATGGTCAAAGGTTCACCACCAAGAGCTTCCACTATATCGTTGAAGGAATCTCTTACCTTCTAATTATTTATCTAAGGACAAAACATATTATTTATTTTTAACAATGACTACTGGGATCATCATCTTTTTTAGTTAAATACTCTTCAGTAATATTATCTTCAAATTTAAAGTTCTCAGGTTCTTCTTTAAACATACGATAATCAAGAACTTTGCTTGTTTTCTTTACAGGAGCATCTCCTATTGCTTCTGCAATTGCCAATCTCTATTCCATCTTATCTTTAAATGCTGGATTTTCAAGTAATCCATAATCACCAAGAGCATTGTTTACATCTCTGTCAACAGCTTTTTGACCTGCATCACTTAACTTATAATCTAATCCTCCTTCAAGGTATTCATTCGGAGTAAATTCAACAATAATATCATCAAACTTAAGACCTTTATAAGATATTGCATAATTTCCTCTTTCGTGTGAATTGTAGAAAGTCATAATCTATTCAGATGTTAATGTTTGTATATTGTTATTCTCAAATGCTGATTTTTCATCATAGTTCTTATGGTACTCTTGTATAAGCTTACCATTCTATAACGAACCTAATTTAGGTATAGCCATATAAACTGTTTTGGTTTCACCTTTAAGAGGTTTGCTAGGATCATTCTTATCAAATGCTTTTACTTTACCTACTTTTACGTAGAGTACATCGTTCTGTGGATTTCCATCATAAGATACTTTAACAAAGTCAGAATTACTGTTTTTACTATCTACAAAACTAAGAGCATATTTAACCCCTTTTCTATACTTTCTAGATACTGAGTTAGGAAGTACATCATCTGCAATAATGCTGCCTGCACCAGATTTAGGAATAGATCTAGTAGGTACAATAGTTTCATTATTCCAGTTATTACGAGCTACTGACAATGAAATAGATGGATAACTACTTATAGAATGATTGTCTATATCTGTGATTATTTTATCTATTGAGTCACTATTATTGAGTACGTGAATTACATCTTTTACAGATTCGATATAACCGTGTTGCATCTTCCAATCCATTGGAACTAAATGGAAGAATGTATTTACACCCTTATTGTCATTAGATGTTAAGTAAGCATATCTAGCAAGGTCATTTGCAAAATTCCTAATGCGTTCATCTTTACTATCCAATAGATCAGTAAAGTAAGCGATAAGTCTATTCTCAAAGTTAGAACTGTTAGACATTGAAGAGTTCATCAATTGAATTCTATCTGCTGTGCCTTCTACGTCTTTATCTGTAGCTGGTACAGGTATCAAATAGTTAAGTAATTCATTAGTGATATTACCTTCAGCATCTACTAATTCAGGATAGCTTGCCGGATTATTCATTATGTTGTGTTTAAGATTAAACAATCTCTTACACATACTCTTATCTCCAAACAACATACTGTTGATCTATTCATCAGTAAGATTAAACATTTTCTCTTGCTGGTTATGAGTTCTAATGTATGTCTCTGTAGCATCTGCTACTTGTGTAACTAAGTCTTTATTACCTGTAGATTTACTTCTTACTATTTCATCTCCAGTAATAGGATCTTGAGTATAGGTTTTACCTACTACGCTACCCAATACATAATTGTTTATATTTTTATATTGATAAGTAGCAGTAATAAGTTGTGTTTTAAGAATCTATCTAGGTATAAATACAGCATGCTCTAATTTAGTAGATAAGAACGTATTATTGTAATACTGAAGTAAAGCGTTTACTTCTAATGGCTTACCGTTTGCATCTGTCATAAAGAATGAATCCTGTTCTCCAGTTATAAAGTCTTGTACCTGATTGTAGAAATTACTTTCTAGAGCTAAAGTATTGCCGTACTTTTTAGTATCAATCTAAGATCTCTGAACTAATGTGTTAAGTGTATCAGACATTGGAGTAAGAGTATTGAATGTTCTAAACACCAATAACTGATTATAGTAATACATAAAGTCTTTTTCACCTTTGTTATTCTTAATCAAATTCTCTTTCAGAATAGATTGATCTAATGCGTTTGCAAGTTTTGGAGTATCTTCTTTGTTAATCTTCTTGCCAGCATAGAACGCTTTCCAGTTACTTAACATATCGGAATACTGATCTCTCAAATCAGGATCTTCCACTTCTTCTATACTTTTCTGAGCTAAAGACGTATAAATGCTATATAATTTATTTATAATATCCTTTTTTCTGTTAGCTATAGAAGTATTAGGATCTACACCATATACACCATTTGCTTTGAGCATTTCACTTACATAGTCCTTAAGTATCTCTTGAGGTAAGAAATAGAAGGTAGTAGTACCCTTACCAGTTCTAAGTAAGAAGTTAGTCATATTATAAGTAACATCATTAACATTCAATGTCATAATGTACGGGTCTTTTGCAACGTCTACATGAGCATTAACCATTGCAGATAACCAGTCCATAATACGATAACCGTCTTGACTAGTGATAGAATCAATCTGTTCAAGATTGAACATACTTCCATATGCTCCGAAATCCATCTTTAGACCCATTGCTTGTGTCATAGCATGGTTAGTAGAATGCAAAGCAAACGGAGCAATACCCATTTTACCACCAGTATATTCAAACTTCTTTGATAACTGATATGATGGTAATGCTTCATAGAAAGGAGCAGCTTCGGCATTTGATGCAGCCTGTACTATAGGAAGAATATCTTTCTTCAGAATGTTAGTAAGGTTATCAAGAGGAGCTCTAGTTTCATCAATATTACTATCATCAGATATAACTAGGTTATACATGTCTAACAGTCTATTTACTAATGCTTTTTCATTATTAGCATGATAGATATCGTGCATAGACGTATCCTTAGTTTCATCGAACTCAATCTTATTGCCATCTTTATCATACCAGTATGATGCGATGTACAATTTATCAATATCAAAGTCAGAACCAGTCATTGCAGTAAATTCATCAGGAACTACAATAGTATCACCCATTACTGCGGGTAATACATCTGCAACTACTAATGATGCAGTAGATGAAAGACCCTGTGTCGGAATACGATAACCAATTGCAAATGGATCAGCTTTGTCTCCAATTATATTTTTAGACAACAACCATTCTCGCATAGTAGTATAATCTGTTTGATATTCTTCTGGTACTACGTGTCTAAAGAAGTTTATACTAAGCATACATTCCATACTACCATTATCTTTCAAGAATTTCAGAGGCTTACCATCATTATACGCTCTACTTACATCTTCTTGTGATAAAGTACTTGTCTTCTTAAATCCAAAGAATGCCATCTGAATAGCAGATCCACCCGGAGTGTTAATATCTACAGCTTTTTTACCTACTTGAGATACAATTCTACTTTCAATGAACTTACGAGTACTTAATGAAGACAAAGGAGCTATCATTTCTCCTGTAGTAGGATCATATGACATAGACATGATAGCATCAGTAGACAATCCACTTTGTTTACCTTGTTCTTTTAAGAATCTAGATAATTGTTTTTTGTCTAATTCTTTATCTTTATTGAAGAATTCTCTTTTTAAAGAGCTTGCTCCTTTATCAGATAAAGCTGTAATGCTACCCATTACATTGTTGATGATCTGTTCTCCTGTTATCTTTCTACCCTTATTATAACCATATACACGATCTTTAACAATGTTTGATAAAGCAATCTTAGATACCTGAGTACCAAATGATCGATCAGTATGTTCGTGAGGATCTGTATTCATCTGCAATCTCAGATTCTTTAGATCTTGTATATAAGTAGGAAGCATAGAGTTATTACTATCTAACTACTCTCTTATATCTGATCCTTTGATAGTAGATGTAGAAGGTTTGTTGAAGTTTTCAGCATTGAATTTAGAGTTTTGAGCATCGCTATAAGCGTCTACCAATACTCTAGATCCTACTTTAATTGCTGATTCAAACGCAATCATATCAATCTCTCCAAGTTCTGCATTATTCATTCTATCATAAATAATACGGTTATCAGCATTTGCTAATACTTTAAACATTGGGAAGATTGCCATCTTATCAAATACAGGAATTGTAAGGTTGAGAAGAGGGTTAGTATGATTACCAAAGTATACCATCTTCAAAGGTTTGATAAGAGTTTCTAGTGCTTGACTATATAACTCTGGATCAGATAACCAATTTGTATCAGATTCCATTAAGTCAAAAGCCTTTTCAACTTTTGGTGACCATTCTCCTACAGCTTGAATAATTCTCTTATATAGAGCGGGTCTGATATATACAGCAGCATCAGCTTGGTTGATATTACCGTTACCTCTATCATCCATACCATATGCTCCAGCTTGTCTAGATACACTTGCATCTATCTTATTTCTGGTATCCTTATCAAATGTACTAAATGTCTTTTCTAACTGCTTATCTCTAGTCATTTTAAGTAACTGTTCGTCAGTTAGATTGGGATTTCTTTTCTTGAGCACTCTTCTTATTTCAGCAGCTTTAAACAATCTGTACAAACCGTCATAACTACTAGATACTACATTATTATCTGACAGATTCATTACAGTGAACTTAGAATTATTTCTAGGATCACCTTCTCCCCAATAAGTACGAAGATTAGAACCTGTAGATAATACAGAACTAAGACGTTTAATCTTGTCTACTGCTCTTTCAGTAATTACTGAATTATCTTTTTTGTTTCTCTGCCATTTGTAGTATGCTGGATCTCCAACAAACATTCTCTCTACTTCATTGACAGATATAATGGTGTTTAGAGTATGGTTAGCTATTACTGAGAATATTGCATCCTATCTATTTCTTCTAGAAGAATGTTCTTTAGGCAATTTAGCAGTATTACTAAAATACTCTTCTATAATGTTTTCAGGTATAAGTTTGTTGACTAAGCTACCTTCTTTAGTTACTTTGATAATACCTAAATTATTCAGCTACCTAACTTCATTCTTAATCAGATCCATAAGCGTAGCATTGATAGAATCATAAATATTCTATCTATTTGATTCATCAAATAATCTATTGCTTATTTGTTCTAGTCTTCTTTGAACTTGTCCTTCTACTCCATTGTATTCAGCTAATTCTGCCTGATATAACCATTGATTTAGTGGGAAATACTTATAAGTACCATCTTCAGTACGCATCTTAAGTGAAGAGAAATATCTAAATCTTCCTCCATTACCAGATGCATCCATCTTTCCTTTCTTTATCTTACCGTGATAGTTTTTAATATAAAGATTAGGGTTCTATTCAACAATGTGTTTATTTGCAAAATAGTCATTAATAGCATTAAATTCACTTACTAAGTAATTATAGAAAGCCTCAATAGTGCTATCAGATAATCTGTAATCACTTAATTGTTGATATTCAGTCTGTAAACCATCTTCTGTAAATACATCTACTGCTTTAGTTTTACTAACTAAATCGTGGAATAAGTTTACTCCACTAATTGCATACCATGTCTTCTTATCAGCCATAGTAGGTAAAGTAATGTAGTTATTGTGAGTAAATACCATTTTACTAATATAATCCTCAATAGGAGATATTCCAAAATAGTCTCTACTTTCATTAGTATCTTTACTCTTTAATGCAATAAATGTATGTAGTTTAAGGTGAGCCCCGTTTGCTACTCCATTCATAAGAATAGAGCTCTTATTGTAAGAAGATTTTAACATCTCCTGTACAACATTAGGATCGTTATTTGCCCATCTAATCTGGTCAGCAATATAGTTGTTTTCACTAATGGGATACATTGTAGTATTGTTAGGACCAGTTACACTAAACTCAGCAGGATTTGGATGTGTTCTACCATATGCTACAGCTAACTGAGATACCATAGACTTTTCACCACCAACAAATACATTGTCATAGTTAACATTCTTATTCTGTCTTCTACCTTTTCCTCCAGCTAAATAACCAATATTACCAAATACACTATCTGTAAAGTTACCCGGAACTGAACTAGATAACATACTAAATAATTTATCAAACTGCGAAATAGTAGGTAGATTTTCATTAACAGAATCTACATTGTATAACAAGTAATCTATAGTATTTACATCAACTGGTATACCTATAGTATTAAGTATATCTACTAATTGCTGTTTTGATTGTAGTACGAGATTTCTTACTTCATCTTGAGTATGCGGTCTACGCTTCTTACCTATGAAGTCTTGAGCCATTGCATGAAGCTCTTTTTTGATATTGGTATAATCTTTGATTATTCTCTTATATCTTGCTTCATCAACATGTACATCATTAGGATCTTCTTTGTTTACCATACCAGACACATAGAATAATGTGCTCCATTGTCTCGGGTATTTGCGAATAAGTCTAAGATTCTCTGAAGATAATATAGTCCAATTACCGGCTTTAGCTTTCACTGTTTCCTTTATGTCTCCAGCTTCATCATACTCTCTACTCTATTTGGATTTCTCAAAAGCTTCTTCAAATTGAATAGTAGTAAGTTGATTCTTAGCACTCTTAATGGTAACGAGTAACTGAGTCTGAGTATTTTCATCAGGAGTATTATCACCTGTAAGACTGTTGTACAGAGATTGGAAGAATGGGTCTGTTTTGGCAAGTTCTTGAGACATACCTATAATATCTTCCCAAGTTTCTACACTCCACAGATTATCCATTATTTTATTCCAAACAACATCAAACGGTACAGTAGTTCCCATACCGAATATACTATCTTTTACAGGCTGCAATTCTCTTACTTCGTTACCATTTTCATCTACATTATAGACATATTCTTCTTTGGGAATAGAATAGAAGAATAACTTAGCATTAAACGATGTATTACTTTTTTTAGAGAATTCGTATGCAACTCTATCAAATATCTCTTTAGGATTTACTTCACCAGTATCTACACTAGCTTTAGTCTCGTCGTCTTTAGTTTCTATCTCTTTAATAGAAAGCTCTCTAAGATTGTCAATTACAGCTGAGTGAAACAAGTCATAGTTTGCTACTACTTCTCTAGCAATGTTTTCATTACCTTCAGGTATTGCTCCACTTTCAACACTAGTTTCAAGTATCTGAAGTAACAGTTTGAACTTATCACTAAGTCCATCGATGTCTTCTTGAGTTCTAATACCAAACAAACTAATAGCGGCATTAGTAAGAGAGTCTACTACATCATAGTATGTACCTGGATCAGTAATGCTCTTAATCTTCTCTTGCTGTTCTTTAGTTATACCAGGAATACTAAAGTATACACCTTTATAGTAAGCATCTTTAAACTCTTTAATAGACTCTTCATTCAATGGAGTTTTTGCGTATTGTCCATTCTTAATTCTCTTATATACACTACTAAGTAAGGAATCATTTCTATTAAACAGTTTGTTGATGAAGTCCTTAATTCTTCTAAATGCTTTTAAGATAATATATCTAGGTTTAGTCTCAGTAAGCATCCATGTTCTAAAGTCTTCTGCCAAATACTCTTCTAGTTCAGCTTTAGTAGCATTAGAATATTCTGGATATTGCTTCAAGTATTCTCTATACAGTATCTCTCTTTCAGTATTAGAATGTACTAATAAGTTTACATAGTGCCATGCTTCGTGATACTCAATACCTTCTCTACCTTTCTTAGACAGAATAATTTGTCCAAGTAGAGTATCAGCAGCTACTCTAGTAACACCATATACTTCTGGGTTATTACCCATACGCATAGCAGCTTCTGTAATAAATACTTGCTCTGGTTTTAAACCTAATTTATTAATTAACCATTTACGAGCTTCTTCAGTATTTACAAATGCTCCAGTCTATTCATTAGTAGAATCTGAATATACACCTTGAGGAGTAGCCATAAGACCTAATTTACCATTAGCATCATAGTAAAGAGTCATACCTTTAGGAGTACGCATATTCAAAGCTTGAGCTTCTTCTTTAGTAAGTAGTCTATTTACTTTAGGACTGTTACTATCAGCTTTTCCTAATTGATTATAGAATTTAGCCGCTCTACTTTGAGAGGGTTTAGCTGTCTGACCAGGCTGCTTAACTTCCTCTTTTTCTTTTACTTCTTGTTTAGGTAATTTAGTTTCATCAACTTGAATATCATTAACATATAAGAAAGGAGCATTGAAAGCCTATTCACCTACATCAGTCACAAGCTTACCGCTTCTAATCATCCAATTAAGTAATGAAGGAGCTTCTTCTCTATCTTTAACAAGTTTTGATCCTACTTTCTTAATACCTAAGTCTTCTTTAGTAAACTCTAATTCTCCTGGAAATAATACTAGTTTATCTTTCTGAGATTGTATCATCAGATCTCTTAGCTGTTCACTAACAGGAGCTATCATAGCATCAACATCAGTATTCCAGTGATAGTTCTACATGATGTTGTATATTACTTCTCTTTTAAGCTGCTTAGATCTTTCTATCTAGTCTACTTTTAATACTACAGATTCATATCTACCAGTATTTTCATTCTTCACACCAAGTCTAAGTGTATTAGTTTCAGGATCGAAGAACAATTGTTTAGCTACTAAGAAATTTGCTTTCTTAGCTAACTTGTTAGATACGCTAGTATGATCGCCATTATTTACAATAATGTTAAGTATACCATATCTATCCTCAACATTACCAACAAGTAAGTCATATATATACTCAGGAAAACTCTTCTTTATGCCTTTCTGTTTATCATACAGCTGAACTTCTTCAGGAGATGTCACATTGGGATTTCTAAAGAACTTTTCACTAAGCATTATAGGTGCACTATATCGTCTAGACGGAGTATTTTCTACTTTAGGAAAAATGTAGATACTACCAGAATATCCACCTCTATCAGCTAATGCAACAGTCTTATCTAAAGAGTTGATAGCCATAGGATTCAACTCTGACATTATACCAGTACCATAACCAAATGTTACTTCATCAAGTAAAGCATAAGGATCTTCAGGTATAGCAAAAGTCTTTACTTCATTAAGCTTTCTATATACAGGATTACCGTCCGCATCTTTCTATGTATTGAATACTCCATTAGTCCTATTCATAGAAGTAGGAACAACATGTGTAAGAGCAGTAGTAGGTATATCAGTTCTTCCTTGGAAGTATGCAGAAATGATCTTATTACGGAAGTCTTTAAGTCTGTTTACATCGTCTACATTCTTTTCTCCTCGTCTTAAATAGAATGTTTCTGCATCTTTAGGTTTACGTAAAGCGGTAGCGTATACATTATCTCCTAACTTTATAATAAGGTATATATCAGCACTATCAAAAGTAGTAATATCATTAGGATTAAATGTGTTATTCTTTCCATATTTACCAATAGCAAAATAAGCCTATCCTTCGTCTTTTACTCTGTCTAAGAAAGTAGGATCTGCTAGTGCGTGTGCAAGCTCTTCTCCAGTGTTTAACTTGCCTTCGTGTGGTAATTTGAATGGTAGATCTAATGGTTTAACAGCATCTGGTAAGTAAAATAAGGTTTTACCGACTTTACCAGCAGCTACTAGTGTTTGTGAAGTACTTACTCCTTTTACAGAAGTAGGATCTTTCTTAGCAGACTCTGTTAAAGCATCCAGTTTACTTCCATCTTGATCTAAGAATTGTAGTTCAGCGTCAGCGAATTCTATCTTAGCTGGATCTACAGGTTTACCATCTAATAATACATTACCTTGTTCATCTATCCCGTATCTGCTATTATCAGGAATAGATGTACCCGTTCTTGCTTCTGGAGCAGGAACTGGATCTGGAGTCTATTCAGGAGCTTGAGTGGCAGGTTGTTCTACTTTAGTTTTCTTTACCACACTTCCTTCTTTAAACTCTTTTTCTTCAACGCCTTCCTGTACTTTATCTTTTACAGTACCTTCTTTGAATTCCTTTTCCTCTACTCCTTGTTCTATTCCTCTAAGATCTACATCTTCAGGTTCTTCTCTAAACAAAGAAGGACTAAGAGGTTTAGTTCTGTCAATTTTCTTTGTTACAACATCTTGTTTTGTAACAGGTTCATCTTCAGGTTCTGGTTCGAGTTCAGGAGCTTCATCTGTTTCCTCAACTGCTTCCTCTTGTTCTTCTGGTTGTGAAGACTTATCTGCTTCTTCTGGAGTAGGTTCTGTAGCTTTTACAGGTTCACTCTCAATAGAGTCTCCGTCTTCAGTATCAATATCCTCTGGAACATCTTCTTCAGTTACTTCCTCTTCAACTACAGTTTTCTTTTCAGGTTCTGTAGTTACTTCTTCTCCATAGATATCTTCATACTTATCAGTTGTTCTCCTGATAGCAATATCGTCTTTTTCAGGATTTACTTCTGGAATAAAATCTACTTCTGGAGATTCTTCTACACTAGGCTCTTCTGCTAATTCTTCGTACGATTGTTGATTCTTTTCAAATCTCTCTAAATCTTTAAGTATAATAGCATTGGCAGCTTGTCTAGATGCCGTAGCTTTCTTACCGTCTATATCAAATCGTTTCTTGATATTTGCATTATATCTAGAAATAATTTTATTCAAGCTAGGTGCAGCTTCATTAGCTTCTTCAGCTTGCTTATTAGCCTTATCAATCTGCTCTTGCTTTTGCTCTTCACTGAGTGTATTCCAAGTAGGAGCATTGATATCAGATTTGTAATTAAAGTCTAATACAAAGCCGTTTTGATAAGCCATTCTACGATTCAAAGCTCTTTTGTACAGTCCCTTAATTACAGCACTTTGTGCAAAAGCATTCTGAACTTCTTCAGAATTATTGAATTCAATTGATAGATCTTTAGGATCTACTCCAATTATATCAGCTACATTTTTTAAGTTATCTTTATGCTCTTTTAAATCTTGCTTAACTGATTCTTGAATAGAAGCTATATTTTCAAGATTTACGTCCAATCCTTCCTTATCCTTAATAGTCTTTAAGAAGTTTTCTCTATTCTTTAATTGATTATTAAGTTTAGTAAGAGACTTGATTGCTGCCTGTATTTGGTTTATTTGTTTAAATACAGATTTATAGGATTCATAATCTACTCCATATTCAGGATCTTGTGCAATAGCTTGGTCATAAAATGTTCTGATAGTAGCATCGTAAGAATCATCGTCAGCATTATTTAAAGCAGTATTCAAATCTTCTGCTGCTACTCTAGTATCAGCTCTGTATGTTTCTTCAACATTCATAGCTTTAAGAGCATTCTTAAGTATGTTGCGATGTTTCTCTGTTCCTCTGGTTACTCCTAAATCAGTAAAGTTATTATCCAATGCAGGATTATGATACAGCATGTTGATCTTTCTAGCATCTGCTATATCAGAATTGATATCCTCTGCTGTTACTCCTTCTGGTAAGAAGTTATCTCTAATATCTTCAAGTGATTTCTGTAAGTATTCAAATTTCTTACGCTTAGATGCATTGTAATATTGATCTACTTTAGCATCATTTTCTTTATTGGCAAAATCATGCGCAGACATTTGTCTTACTTGATTATCTGCCATCAACTGTTGGTAAGCATTGTAAGAACCGCTAGCTACAGATAAAGAAGAACCCATGATAATACCAATAAGAGAACCAACCTTCATTGATTGTATAAGTTCATTATCATTATTTAAGGCATCATCAGGATGTAGACCAGCTAGTGCTAAATTAGATTCTACACTCAATCTAGCATTACGACCAATAGATTCTAAGATTGTAGCATCTTCTCCTCTATACTTATCATATAAACCTTTCTGATATTCACTCTGTAAAAGATTCTGCACACCTTCTTCAGTACCTTCAGATAAAGCAATGAAACCGGCTTTGGCTGCCATAGAGCCTAAACTACCTAATAAGTGTTTAGTTTCATTAGCTGCACCTGGACTTCTTGTTATCTTGAGTAATGCCTTATTGATATTACTATCTACAAACTTTTTACCAGCTTCTGCTGCTTTAGATAATTTAGAACCAGCTGTAGCAAGCTTAGTACCTTTGAGTATAGAGTTCATAGCGGCTTTACCGCCATAAGAGAATACAGATGCTTCAAGTAAATCCAAAGCTCCTAATGCCATGTTGCTCTGTTCTACTTGTCTTAAACCATTATAAGAGTCTATCTTAATCTATTCAAATACAGGAGAACTTGTAGCCACATTATATACTAACATATCATTAAGTATATCATACTCTGATTTATCAGTATTAAGACCTAACTTGCTTAATTCCTATTTACCTTCTGTAATTATCTTATCAAAGTCTACATTCTTTTCATTGATTGCATTAATTACTCTAGAAGAGTAAGAATCAAATACTTCACTATTAGTCTCAGCTTGTCTTTGATACCATGTTAACCAAGTGTTAATACCAGCTTCTGCTACACCAATAAGTTTACCATATCCAGGTAATGCTTTAGCGGCTTTACTTGCAGCTAAAGAAGTAGCAAAAGATCCGGCCATAGCACCCATCTCAGATAGAGATGAACCAATTTGTGGTAATGCATACTTAATAGAAGAAGGGTCTAAGAAATTCAATTGGTTTTCATCTACCTTCTTTCTAAACTCTGGAGTAAGTACATCAGGATTAAAGTACCAAGTACCTTGTCTGAGTTTACTTTGTATATTCTCTAACTCCTACTATTTAGTTTCTAGTGAAGCAAATTTAGGAGGTAAAAGTAAATCAAGATCATTAAGAACGCGAGTTCTATCTTTATCAGCTGCTTTAGCTGTATACTTCAGATTCTGTATATTATTGTAATCTACTAATCCAGAATCAATAGCTCCAGTTAAAGCGTCTTCTTTACCAGATGCAAATATCTGATTAGCTGTATACTTAATGTTATCCCATACAGACATATTACTTCTATCCACACTGGTATTAGCATCGCCTAAATCAAAGTATATGCTACGTAGTTCTGGATTTCTTAAGATAGTCTGTCTATATCTTTCTTCATTTTCTGCTAAGTATGTTGATAGATCTTGTTTACTTGCCTGATCAGTAGTCTTATTAAATTGATCTAACTGTTCTTCGTATTGCTTTACAAACTCAATCTCAGGTATGGTTTTACCTTCATTTTTAACAATATCACCTTGCAGATTAGTAACATTAGTTTGCAGTTTCTTTTCTACTAAACTATTGTATAACTGTCTAGTTTCACCATTCTGAATTGCATCTTTAGCAGTTCTTGCAAGCTGTATACCAGTTGCTACTACAGGATTGGTGAATGCAAGCAATGTACCAAAAGTAGAAGAGGACGCATCTTCCGATGTATCCTTCTACTCTGCTAACTTATCATAGTCTATATCTGCAATTTCCTCAGATACATCCTCTGCTATTTCATTATATGTTTTAGCTCTTTCATATTCTTGAGGTGCATAACCATAGTTCATTGTGTTGAACGATTGTACACCAACGCTAGAAAAGTCACGAGCTGTATGACCATTACCGAATGCTTTCATATTAAAGTCTTTCATATTCCGAGATTTCGGCCTGAATATCTGTCTGTTTAGAACTCAAACCTCTCGTCTTTTTAGTATAGATATTATCTGCTTCGATAGCTCTCTCACCTTCATCTGCGATAGGAGTAACTACCTGTACTTTTAAATAGAGACTAGCATTATCGCTCTTAGTACGTGTTCTTTTTGTCTTTCTGTCTATTACGTTTCCTTCATCATCTAATTCACTTACTGTTGACAATGTTTCTGAATCACCAATATCACCTTGTCTAACTAGTTTACCAATTAAACCTTTGTCTTCAGTAGTAAAATCACTTAGCTGATCAGCAGGTATAAATACATTCTTTACATGATATACTCTACCTCCATCTGTAATAGTTCTTCCTTCTCCTTTTACAATAAAGCCGTTAAATCTATCTCCAGATTCCCATAGCTTATTGAACTTGTCTCTAGCGATAATACTTTTACGTAATAACGGATTCTTAGCAGCATCTCTACCAAGTACAGCATTTCTACTAGTACCCATCATAGCGTAAGCTAAATTATCAGCGAGTATGAAATTACGTGAATCATTTGCTAAGTATGTATTGTCGCTTAATTTTTCAGTAGAACCATCTTTAGCATATATGTTATTGGCACTTGGGCTTAATGGTGCAGATACTACATCTAATACCCATTTAGCTCCAGCGTTTAAGTTCTTTTTATTCTTAGCTACTTCTAAGAAACCAGATTTTAATTTGTTTTGAATTACATCTGGAGACATATTATACATAAGTGTATCCCTCTGTTCAGGAGTAAGTTCTTGACCTCTAAGCATACCTTGTATAGTCTGTTGATTAAGCCCACTAAAGTTCTCAAGTAATTTCTTTCTACTATCATTATGAATCATAGTAGTAAGATTGTTGAGCATGGTAGGAGTTTGTTCTTTAGCTGCTCTTCTGGCTGCCAATTCCATGCTTTTAAGGAACCAGGGATCTCTTTCTCTATCTTCATAAGCAAATTCCTTAGCAGCTCTGTATATACTATTGACAAATTGATTTGTAGCTTCTTCGGGACTAAGACCTTGCTGTTGTAACACTTCAATGTGTTTCTGTGCTTGAGGAGTGTTAAGTATACTAGATATATTCTTATCTACTTCTTCTCTAGTTCTAGCTTCAGATACACCTTTGTATTCCCATCCTCCTTGATTACGTATGAATCCAGGTTTAAGGTTATCAACAAACGGTTTCACAATGTCTACCTCAGACTTATATGCTAACGGTGACACGTCATTAAATATACCAGCAGCTTGTGTATTATAACCTGTGTAATCTACTTTATGCCACAAAGGATTATACTTGTCAGATAACATAAGTTGCTGATCTACTTTCTGTCTCTACAACATTGCGTCTCTGCTTTGCTTAAGATTGCTTAAAGCATTATAGTCTACATTATTAATCATTGACTACAGTCTAGATCTACCTTCTTGTGTTTTCAATAAATCAGGATTACTGGCAAGTTCTGTAATATAATCCTTCATTGAACCAATAGTAAGATCATAATATCTTTTAGTATCTACAGCCGAAGGAGATTGAAATTCACTCCATTTCTGTATGTTGTTTTGCAAATTAGCAGCTGCTTGATCTACAGCTGCTTTTTGAGTAGTACCAATTCTATATAACTCTCCAAAGTTAATGGGTACATATGTATTGATAAAATCTGCCTATGCTGGCTAGCTATATCTATTTACTGCCATATTATTCGTATCTTAGGAAGTTAGTTAAATCAGTATTAGTAAAACCAGATTCTAAGAACGGTTTATATAAATTAAGCATTTGCTTATCTCTCCTCTTCTGGTTACGCATAAGTTGCTGAGTTTGTGCCCATTTGCTTAGTTGTCCTAAACCTGCATTTCTTATATTATAAGCAGCCGCTCTGTTTCTAGCACCCAAATCGCTAGAAAGATTAACAGCTCCAACATACTGCTGACCAAGATTGTTAAGTGTACTAGCATAATCTGCATCAAATTGATTCTGCATATTACTAGCTTGACTATACAGATTAGCAATCGCTTTGTCTAGTCCAATAGCTGATTGTAATCTATAAGCCATATTGGCTCCTGTGTTAGTATTAGATTGACCAGCATTATAATCTGATATTGCTCTACTAGTAGACAATTCTCTTAATGCTGGAGTAATATCGTATCTACGATTACGCATAATTCTAGCAACAGTTCCTGCATATGGATTCTATACATCTCTTACTTGCTCTGCACTACCTGAAGTAAGATTAGATATTACTGGAGCAAGCGATGCTATTGAGCTGGCATATTCTCCAATGTCTCCTAATTTAGGAAAACTAAAACGCCTTCCTTTTCCAGTTCCTTTACCAGTATTACCAGTAGGTGCTGTTACTGTTATTTCTGGCAATGCAATATTATCAGTAAGATTAGGCATTCTACCCATACCTTTGCTGTCGTAGAAACCTGTGAGTACTTTATCTTGTCCAAGCTGAGAACCAATAATGATGTCTCGCATAGTATCGTTCACACTTCTGTTATATCTACGATTTAAACCTCCGTCCTCAAAAGCTTTAGTCTTTGGTTTAATTCCTTTTTTCTATTTTAATACTTCTTGCTAATTGAATAATTCATCATGAATCATAGCATTGTTCATGGCATTCAATTTAGCAGCATTCTAAGCATATCTATCTTTACCTTTACTTTTCTTTTTCGACATCATTTCTTCTCCCATTTGTGCAAATGTTTTCTTAGTTCCGGGAACTTTTAGAGTATCACTAAGTATCTTAGTACCATAAGGCAAGTTAACCAAATTAGAGTCAGTGGGTTTACCCTGTTCAGGTACTTTACTAACATTACCATCTGGAGTTTGAATCAATTCTCCATCATCAACATAAGCCAAACTGCCAGCTGTACCGCCATCTGCAAATGTGTATGTATCATAATTATTATCATTATACCAATCTGCTTGCAAGTCAGCAGTATTAGATACTGCAATTCTATTTGCTTGTACTTTAGCTTTATCTTGTTCGATCTTACGTTTCAATCGCTTATTACCAAATGCACCAATTAAGCCTGTGCCAAGCGAATACTGGTTATCTTCAGTAAATCCACCTGTTTCAGTAATGCCACCTGATTTACCTACTAAACCCATAGCTGCTCCAGCAGCGGCTCCTATAGCTGCTCCTTGTGGTCCAAACATTTGACCAATTTGCATACCTGAACTTGCACCACTGAATATGTTTCCAATGGACTATCCTACTGCCTGTCCAGATGTAGTAGCTGTAGATTTACCAGATAAACTATCAAATAAGCCTGCTGTGCCTTGTATCATATCTGAAATACTATCTGGTGTAATCTTAGCACCAAACGCACATGCACGTGCTTTCTTTCCTTTCTTTTTCATTATACTAGTGAATATCTATATGTTGTATTAACGTATGGTAATTTAAAGGTCTTATCATTATTACAGTCGAATACATATTCACACTGTAACCATTTACCTCTCAATCTACCAGCATTTGCTTTATTCTCAATCTGTTGTGTATCACTCAATTTTATATTCTCTCTACCTATAGCAAATCTATATGTATCTTCTCTATAATCGTAAGCATACTTAAGATCAGTATTTACTGTACTATCATATGTACATGGTGGTAACGGATTAGCTTCTTGACTCTTAGTGTGAAATGTAATATTTGTTATTATATTATTCATAGCAGTTAGATTGTCTGCTGTACTAGGGTCATTGAATTCTCCACCAAAGAATACATTATCAAATACTTTAGTATATAGAGTATCCTTGTTTACATAGAATTGTACTTTAGCAATTTTAGTTTCAGGAAGTATTCCGTCTATATCTAGAGTATTAATCACATAGTAGAAGTTATCTTTAATGGTTACGATCTTATTAGAGAATGGTAGAGCCCACTGAGGATTAAATGTATAGAATGAAGTAAATTGACCTAACTGTTCATTGAATATCAATGATTTGTCATAGAACTTAAACCATACTTCATTGTACTTCTTATCATAGAATGCTAAGCTTACATTACGCTTGTTCACATACATTTCATTGAGATAAGTCTATACGCCTTTCTCTTTAGAGATTTGTGATACTTGTCCAGTGTAAGCACATATTTCATTCTTATCAAAGTCGTACCAATACAGTACATTATCAGAGTGTACTATACTTCTATCATTTACTATAGATGAACCATTTGTATTAGTTAAATAATCAGCCCTTGTAAGAATACCACCTGTACCTAATGTTAACTGACCTACATTATTATCTTGAATAAGAGATCTTTCATTTACAGAAGCAATACCTAATGCAGTATCCTACCAGAAGAATAACCTATCTTTGAATGATGTCAGATTAGTGATCTAACCATACTTGTTGTCTACATCTAAATAGTTAGCAAACTTGAACTTAGTCCAATTGTCAAGTATTTCATTGTTAGTTTTAGCTTCAGAACAAGCAATACGATTAGATGTAACTACATTATTCTCTGCATATATAGAAGCTGATATATACTTTCTACTACCCGGCTGTGAAGAGTAAGTAGGATTATAAGCGAAGTATGGTCTATCCTGTACATGATATGCACCTAACTGACCTGGTTCTACCTGAGTAAAGATATCAAGGAAGTTATCACCACTTCTAAAGCTTCTGTGCACTGCATCACCGTACGCTAGATTCAAGTTAATACTTGATTCAAATGGTATATATGCAGCCGTGAACATCTTGTAATCATCCCAATCCTGAGGATCTTTCTTCTAGAAGATCATAGTCAAAGGTTGATCCAATAGACACAAGTAAGTATCACCACCAAAAGTATATAGAGTATGTGTAATACCAGATATATCATTACTATATGAATTAGTAGATATATAGATAGAGTTCTGTCTAGAAGTAAATGTATTACCTCCATATTGACTACCGTCTTTCTTTATATTAACTACAGGTATAGCATTACGAGTATATGCAGAATCTAGAGTAGAAGATCCATCACCAATAGAACTAAATCTAGGTATAGCAGAAGTAACTCCAGGAATATATGCAATTAAACATGGTCCAAATGGTCCAGATTTATCACTAGTATTCTCTCTAGGTAAAGCATACTGGAAGTTAGTAAGGCCCATGTTCAAGTATGCAATATTACCAATGTTCACATAGTATGGTGATTTATCATTGATAGAATTATATGGAGCCATAGGAGGATACTTAACATCAGTAATGTAAGCTTGTTTCCTACCATATGCAGATCCGTTGCCAGAACTTTGTAATCTATAATATTTACTAATACCAGAACTTAAAGCATATCTACTACTAGCACTTTCTTGTCCAGCTTTAGAAGTATCATCTACTAACACACCTACTGCACCATCAGATCCATCTGTTACAATTCCTATCTTATTTACTTTAGTTAATTCACCAGCATTAGGATCTGTATCTCTTACCTTAAGAGCATTCATCATAATACGTGGCTTACCACCTACCGCATCGAATTGAGATACTAACCCATACAAAGATTCTACATATGTAGGTTGACCTTTGAATGACTGTTCTATCTTATCTTGCATAAAGGATATCTCTGGTGAGATAAGAGTAACATAATCAGATTGTACTTGATTATTAGGTAAGAATGCATTACGTACTCTATCAGTACCATTGAAACCAACAGCTGTTAGATCACCCGCTTGATAAGTAAGAAACAGATAAGGTCTTACATCCGTACTACCTCCTAATTCACCAGTATCATCAGATGCTGACATATTACCAACAATAGACATAGCTGCTTGCATTAAGATGGTTCTATCTGCTTCAGTTCTGTCACATCGTACAATTTCAAATGAAGTACATCCTGCTGGCACATTTCTTACTTGGAATTTAATACCTAATGGTCTAGCTTGTAAATTAGAACTACCTGCTGCGAATGCTGGGCATTCCACAGAATGTGGGAATCTAATATCACCAATCCAGTGTACAGGACTCGGTATATTTTTTTCATTATAGAACACAATACCAAATCTGTATACTTCATCTCTCTGATAGCTTCTATAGTTAGCAGCTAAGTATGGATCAGCATAATTAGGTAATCGTACTCCCGGTGCAGGCAAAGCTTGTACTACTTCTTGAGACCTAGTATCTGCATTATATAAAACAACCTGACTTATGTTTTCAGGTGCGCATTTAATACCAACTGAGTCTTGAGATGCAACAGACTGTCCTTTACCTACCATTTCATCTAGTTTGAAATCAGTAGTTACAAAAGTATAGTCAATATTTGGTCCGCTACCTCCTCTTAACCTATTACTACCAGATTTGATATTACTATATTCATATCTATTTGTATCATTAAAATCTACGCTCTTAGTAGTATTAAAAGGATTAATACAGTCATGACTTTCAGGTATAGAGTCGTAGAATTGCTTCAACTCTGTAGCATCTGTTGGTAATACCTTACTTATGTTTTCAGCACTATTTGCAGAATGTAATACCAAAGTACCCGCTTTATTACATCGGTATGCTCTTGCATCATACTTAGGATTCCAACTATCTTCTTGAATATTAGCTGCAAACAATCTATTATCCATACGAGTAAGAGTCTTAGCTATGAACTGATAACCAGTTAATGCATTAAACTCTTCAACACTTAACTCTCCAATAATAGTGTTACCATTATCTATATAGTTGATTTCAGATTGAGTAGGAACTAAATCTATTTCATCTACTATAAATATTCTAGGAGGTTGGTTATTGTTAGTATAAGATAAACTTATTATTCTACACTTCTGGTAGTCTTTGCTAACTAAAGGAGCTTTGAGTACACAGGATTTGCCAGAACTAACATTCTAACCCATTCCTTCATACTATTGTGCTGTCTAAGTAGTAACACTAGCTGTTAAGTGATTAAGCTCACTAAGAGAAGATAAAGTACTTTCTGAGCCGTGTATATTAAATAATTGGTAACAATATTGGATTACTCCTGATGCCAAGTTACCTCCATCTTGTCTAATGATTTTGAAAGGAGGAAGAACTGCTCCCGGAGTAATGTCAATAGCATTTGGAGTTTTGATCCATCCTTTAGAATCTACTAATGGATTAGTAGCACTTGTACCAGTGTATTTACCATCTACTACATTAATTACTTTAGTGGCACTTTTGCCATCTGTAAAGTACACCTTAATGTTAGTATCTGTTTCATAGTTAGCAACACAACTGATATTAGTTTCATTTGGATATTCACATAGCTTTAAATCACCTTGTAATACTACTGTCTGTTTAGGAGTAGAATCATCAAAACCTTCAACTCTATATACCTTATTATGTGAATAGTTACCATTCACTATTACTTTAGTGAATATGATAGCCATCTTATCAATAGTAGTTGCACCTATTACTACTTCATCATTAGTAATATTACCATTGTATTTTCTAACTCCTTCAATACCTTGCAGTGCTCCAGTAGTACCATTATCATTAGTTATGATCCTAACATTCTCAGCATAACGGTACTGATTATCCTTTATAAGATTCACATCAACATCCATATTCATGCCCGATGTAAAGCTATTTGTTTGAAATGTGTTGGTCATACTCTATTCTAATTGTATATTATTTGTTTATCTCCGAGTGTATCAAAGAATGTATCATGCTCGTCTATCTCTGGATATATTCTAAGCCAGCTATTTTGTATACTCTGCATTTCATCTACGCCAGGCATCATTGCTTCTGCATATGCTTGTTTCCTATAGAAATTCCAAGAGTTCTTAATATCGTAGTACACATATCTAGGAGTTTTACCAGTCTTGTAGTTAGGAAACTCTAGCTTCATAGTAACATACCAATAGATAGCTTCAGAGTATGAAGGATTATCTGGTATCATTGGCATACTTTCATCATCAGTAGGTATTGCATGATATGATATTTTAACAAAGCCGTTAGGTACATTAGTCATAATATAACCCGGTTTAGTTGTATATTGTAATTCATTACTGATAAAGTTGCTATCATAACCTATATACTTACCATTGACAGTAGGCACAGTATATTGATTAAGTAAAGCACTAAGTGTTTGTCTAGTATTAGGTGAAGAATTAAGTATATCTAATGCTTCTTTATCACTAGTTAAATTGTATAAGTTTTTTACTAGTATAATCAGTGGTTCATCTTGTATTAACATCTTTGGGTCATTACAAGTACCACAAGTATTTATACCAAAAGAGCCAGTTGCCTTTCGCATAGGTAACCAGCTTGAGTTGCTGAATGAAAAAGCAACCTAGTCTAATCTATATAGATCACATGGTAACTTAGTCTAATGGCAGTTAACAGGTAATACTACTACTTTATGTTCGAGCTATTGTACAGCACCAATCTTTTCCATTGCCTCACCTATCCACTCTTTGATGTCAGATATTCTGATATCATCTTCAGACATGTCATTATCAGCAATAATTTTAGCTACAACCGCTTTTGAACTTATTAAATTGTTATTTATCATAGTTTAATCTTTTAGCGGCTAGTTAAGTTATTTCAATATAATCATGCTCTTTATTCTTGATTATCTGAGCAAGTCTTCTCTTATTTGCTCTAGTAAGTATAAACTAATATTTAGTTTTATTAGTAAGTAGTGACTCTTTCTTTGACCAGTGTAACCTGAATTTAAAAAAGTTTGAGTGTTCATTTAAGAAGTATACTATCTTACCTTGTACTTTACTTTCGTGATAATCTATTCTTAAGCTTTTACTATCAAAATTCTTAGGCTATCTCTTCACAATACATAGCGTACCTAACCGACATGGCAACTTAAACTCTTTACTACCTTCTATTACTTCCTATTGAATATATTTAAAGTAATCAGATACTATATTTCTAAAAGTAGAATAGGGTATATCATATACTGTATCCTATTCTATATAGTTCTTGTAGCTTACATAATAGTCTGCAATAGTGTAAGATTTTCTGTTGTAGTTAAGTTTTTCAGTCTACATTATTTCTTATATATATTCTATGTATTATCTTGTGAATTGTTAGTATCGTCAGATGGCATCTGAGGCATAATCCTAAGTTCTTTACTAAAGATTAAATCTTTGATTGTAGGTATCATGTGTGCTGGAGCCGGATATGGAGCATTAGGATCAAAGCAATCTGCTACATCAGCAGGATTCTCAGGTATAATACCAATAGTAATATACTCTAATTGATTACTATCTCCATCTAAGTATATACGATTATTCTTTACCCAGCAAATATAATCTTTGCAAGTATACTTACGATACTTCTATGCTTTAGCTTTAGTTTCATCACCTATCTAGATTAGGTTGCCATACATATCTTTCACAAAGATAAGTCCTGGTCTTTTATGAAACTGAATTAGTTTAGGTAGTTCATACTCAGACTGATATAAAAAGTGTCCAGGAGTATCTTCTACTTTATCTAAGTGTACCATAGGAATAGTAGTTACATACATATTATTTATGTCATAACCTTTATCTATCTCCTATCTTATTAGATATGCTCTATATTGATGTATCCATTGTTCTATCTGAATCCTACTTATATGTTCAGATTCTCCAATGGTACTATTTCTCAATATTAATAGTATATCATCCACTATAGTGTTTAATGTATTTAATTTCATCTTTTCAAATATAACGTTATCTAAATAAAACGCATTCTTAGCCTTTTTTACGCACTTTCTGCTATAGGGTATACAATTGCACACATGGTGTAATAGCTCTTCTTTAAAGGCAAGGAAATGGGCAATAAAAAAGGCTAGTCTTAATGACTAGCCTCGTTCATAGCATTTTGCATATCCTGTGGTAGCATCTATTTCATTGGTGCTGGAACCATCTGACTTGCTTGCTTTATAATATTCTTTAATTCACTGACTTCATTCTAAAGCTCCTTTATTCGAGGATCTTCTTTTTCTTCAGGTTTAATATCTAACTTATCAAGTAGGTCTTGACATCTTTTCATCTCTTCATCACATTTAGCGATAGAGTCTTTTTTAGCTTTGTAAATATTGTATTGATCTTGGATGATCTTGACTATTTCGTTTTTATTTGTGGAAATAGTAAGCCCAATAGAACTGTCACTAATAATGGATCTATCGACTGGGACTGTGAACTTTTTTGATTCTCCGTCGCTGGTAATAACGACATCCACTAATCTCTTTCTTGTTTGTCCAGGCATCTAAAACTAGCCTTGAGGAAGAGCTTCATCATACACGTTTGAAACAGAACTGACTGTACCAACACTGTAGCTAGTATTCTTTTTGAAAGTTCCCAGAACTTCTACTATATAGACATTATCTCCTGTTTTTAATTCATTGAACATCATAACAAATATAAGTTTTTGGGCTCCTTTTTTAAGGGAGCCCTTTGTTTAAACTTATGTAGTAGCTGTAGGAGTATTAGCAGGATAAGAATTGACTAACTGATATGTCTTAGTACACTTATTATAGTATATCATATATCTAATTGTCATCTTCAAATCACCTGCCTATACGTCTCCTGCTAACGCACTACGTAACATAGAAGTACCAGCTGGAGTAGGTTCTCCAGCTTCAAGAGCTACTGGAAGATCTGCACTAGCAGTAGGAACTTCTTGTCTTACATCTAAGAAGAAAAGGCCTTCATTTGGAAGTGCTCTCCATTCTGCTTCATTAACGTCATATCTTACTTCAGTAGTTGAAGCGGTAACACCTGTAGTTTTAAGTACTGGTATACCAGATATTCTATTTAATCTACGTCTCCGATTGAATCCTGTTCCGGGAAATGGAAAGAAAGGAAACGGAAATAATCTTTGGTTCGTATTATAAAAAGGATACATAATTACCTCCTTTCTATTAGCAACAACCGCACTGAGTATTCAATCCATAATTTTCACCTGCAAATGCACCATATGCAGCAGCACGTGCGATTTCAGGATTGTAAACTGCTAATTGAGGATACGGTACACTTACTGTATTAGGCAACTTACACTTAATACCATCTACATCACTTTGCAATGAGTTCAGACGATTAACAATCGGTGCAGTGTTAGCCTGTACTGTTGCAGCAATATACTGATTCTGATTAGCCTGAGAGATCTGTCCCTTCAGAGCAAGATTTTCAGAAGTCAGTCTATCCATCTTATCTTGACGATAAATATTCTCAAAGTTATCGATCTTCTGAAGTATAGCCTGAGTATTAGCTAAGTTAGAATCACGTAAGCTCAGTGTATTCTGATTCATAGTGTTTACCAGAGTATTGGTCTAGTTACACATAGCCAACTGATCTTCATAACCCATCTTAGTAAGATTCAAGTTTACACTGTCAATAGAACGTTGCGTGTTGCAGCAACATTCAGCGAGCTTAGAAGCTAAAGCAGCATTACCAGAAGTAATAGCATTAATAACTTCACAGCTTGATAATTTCACATCACAAGAGATCTGATTAACACCACTGTTGATGTTATTCAAAGCAGCAGTCACCGAGTTAAAGTCACAATTCAGTGTATTAGACAAGGAGCTGATAGCTTCTTTGTTACCATTGATTGCTTGCATTAGTAAGTTTGTATTAGCGTCAGTATTCAGTTCAGAAGCAAGTCTACTGGCATCGTTAGCGCCTCTACCGAATCCATTACCACCAAATCCACCCCAGCAGAAGAACAGGAGGACAATCCATATCCACCAAGCTCCGTTACCACCGAATCCGCCGTTGTTATTCATCATAGCCATAAGAGCTGCGGGGTCCATGTTACCTTTGTTAGCATTCTGCATCAGTGCTGCAATACCTGCATCGATACCGCGATCCTGTACAATAATTTTTTCTTCACCTAACATAATTGATTTATTTTAAAAATTGATTTTTAAGTTTTTGATTAAAAACGAACATAGCGAATTGAACGTCCATGTCCATATTCCGAATATGGTTCGTACTCACGATCTCTTTCTTCTCTTTCGTGATCACGATCGTAATTATACTCAGAACGTCTACCCATCATACCTGACCTTCTTCCGCCTCTACGCATCATTCCATGATATTCGTATTCGTCGTCATCGTCATCGTCTTCCTTGTGACGTCTGCCATATTCTCTCTCGTAAAGTTCCTCTTCAGCGTTTCTGATTTTGTCACACATTATGTATACATAGTAGTACCACATTTTACCTTCTTCTATATCTTTATCACACATCCAAGCTTTTGCAAGCTCAACAAAATGTTTGGGATTATTAGAATTAGTCATATTAACTATTACTCTGTAATAGTCTGAGTATACCATATTTAATGCAACATACCAGTCATACTTATTGAATTTTTCATCCATACGTATGCCGTGCTGATTGGCTAACGAAGTAGTTTCTTCTATTGACCAATGCTGGCCTCTAGAGCCATCTTCGTTTTCCATCTTGCTTACTGCTTTACGAGCCATTTCCTCGTCAAAGTGAGGACCATGTTCGGCTTCATAAGCCTTAATACGGAATAGTCTATGCATATTTTATTATTGATTAATAAGTTTAATAATAGGGTTATTTCTATTATTTATCTGCCATTTTGATAACTCTGGTATCTGTTACTTTGATAAGATCATTTGTGTTCTTAATTTGATATTTTTGTACTTTATCTTTTTTCCAGTCAAAGTGCCAGAATCTCTACCAGCCATTTTTATACTTGTTACGATATTCTTTTTTCTCTTCAACAATAAGGATCTACTGATTCTTTAAGTCAAGTATAGTTGTTAAGATTGAATCTTTTCGGCTAACCGTGATGGTTGTCAATGAATTAAGCTTTAACTCTTTAGTAAAGTCAACCTCCTTAGTTATTATTTTAACTGTAGTTGTGTCTTTCATTTCTGTATTGATTACGTGAGCCTCTTTGAGATTCTGGTCTTTGACCTTTAATTCTTTCTTAGCCTTATTTACTGCCTACACTAAGCTATCTTTACTTAGTTTTAATTCATTAACTGTAAGCTATAAGACTCTATTTTCTTTTTCAGTGCCGTTGAACTACGATTCGTAGTATTTATAATTGTTATAAATCTGAGATATACGAGCATCTTGTGTCTTAATTTTATTACCTTGCCATACACAAGTAAGACCTAATGCAAGCACTGCTGCTAATAATAATTTTGTGAATATATTCATAATGGTTAGTTTTAAACTAGGCAAATAAAAATGGCGTACTAACAAATCAAATTTGAAAATACGCCATTATGTGATACATTATCACTGAAATTATTTTGTTGCCTAGTATTCTGGTAATAAGTACTAGATCATCTGTGCACTCGATCTAGTCATTTTATCTACTAAGTCTTTGGTAACATCTACTTCATTAAAACCTCTGGTATAACTTACAACTAAGTTGCCAATCCAGTTATCATTTTCATCTGTCATTCTACGAATAGCTAATGTCTTGCATCCATTGTAAAGCATAAGTTGTTTCATCTTTTTATCGATGTCTTCCTTATCTACGTCGTCAATCCATATGTAATCTTTGTTTGCTAATTCAGAAGTGAACTTCGCGATAGTTGAGATAGTAATATCTGTCAGGTGAGGTTTCACGCTAGACACATCACTTCTCTTTACTTCTAAAGTAACAGAGATAAATAGAGATTTATATAGTGGATGTGGCTGAATTATGTACACTCTATCCGCTTTCAAAAAGTGCAATAGTTCCCATAGTTCGCCATATATAGTAGCTATATCTCCAGCTTTCTTTATATTCCTTTGTGATTCCTCTTTCTTCCAACTTTCAATTTTATAATCAGTTATCTTATTCTTTGTATATTGATTATAAGTAAACCACAATGCTGCGAAAGCTGCTATAGATGATATTATTTCTGGTAGTTTCTCAATTATTGATGTCAACATAAACTTGTTTCTAGCTAAAAAACAAATCCCAATCTGTTAGATTAGGACTGAAATATCTTTGATACTAATTATAAAACGGTAAGGGGTAGATTATGTTTCTACCCCTTTTCCTATATCAGTATGTACTAATAGCGTATTTTATGCAGCTGGTGTTTCTAAAGCAGTTACTCTTTGTGTTAAAGCATCAAGAGCATCTTTTAGTACTTTACCTTGCTGTGCATCTAATGCAGAACCAGCAGCAGATGTAGTCAGGTTATTAACAATGTTAGTCTTGTTTGCTTGTGCAGCAATGCCAGCTAACTTGTTCTTTTCATCTGTAGTATAGTCATTAGTGCTAAGAGTTTTACCAGATACCTTGTCTACTTTATCTCTTTGCAAAGTACTTACCGTTGCTTGTATTGCCTGAAGTGCAGTACTAAGTTCTTTAATAGCTTCATTTTGTTGATTATTGGTACTATCGTTTACTATCTCCCATTTCTTTGTATTGGCATTGTAATACTTGATAGTACCTTTGTAATTGTTATCAGTAGTATCAATCCAATATGTAGTCTCAGCAGGATTTGGTGCTGTAGGACTTACTCTAAAACTTACTTGCATAATTATAAGATATCACTAACACTTTGAACATTATAGTAATTAGTCAAATCTGTCTGCAATGACTTGAAAGCAGTAGCTACAGTGTCAATCAAACTTTTATATTCACTGTTCCAAATATTGATAGATGTACTACCATTACTTGACACACTGCCAATATTCATAGGAGCTTCTCCTTGTTTAACACTCACCTGAGCATTAACGTCAGATACTGCCTTCTTTGAGTCAACATTACAAGTACCTTCAAAAGTAAGATTATCACTCGTGTAAGTATATGTAACTTGTCTAATTTCTTTTGTTACGTCTAGTTTATTCATTGTTTTAATCGATTAAAATTTATTTTATTTAGCTCTAAATAGAATACTAAATCCATCAATTACAGTACCACGATATGTTGGGTCTACATTGACGTAAGAATTAATACTACTATTTATAACGTGTACAGTATATGGAGGGAATGTATAGGTTTGTCCTGTCATAATATTAACATCTGGTCCAGCACCACTAGTTACAGTACCCATAGGAGTTACGTTACCAGCAGGTTCAGATGAAAGAACCATAGTTACATCATACATCCAGAATGTACCCTTAATAGATGTAACACTAAATGTAATTTCATACTCTCCTGGAAGTGATCCTGGTTCAACATCATAATCTACACTGAATCTATCTGGTTCTTCGTCTTTAAGTACAAATACTCGATAACCTTCATTACCATCTTCCTAATTCAGCGATCTAACAGTAGTACCAATACTTGTCTATACTGTTGGAACAGATATCATAGACCCTACCATGTATACTTCTACATTCCCATTAGGCCAATTTTTAGGAATATCTACAGATAACAAGTATTCATTAGCTGACATACTAGCTACATCAGTAGTAAGAGTAACGAATCTCAATTCTCCTGTAGATGTATGACGTACTACTATTCCTATATAGCTTTGTGATAAAACTTTAATATCTTTGATATTGATTTCAGCTGCTTGATTCTGCATTATAGAACACTTAAATGCTTCTCCTTTTCTCATAGCAGGGTCGGGATACATTTTAAAGAATGCGGGAGCACTGTGATTGTAACCTCTAAAGTCTCCAAGTCTATATGGTTCACTTGATCCACCTCTAGGTTTATCGTGCTACCATTTAGCCATAGGTCCTGATGAAGGAAGAGACGTAGCATCAGGGACTAGTATTCCACAATTACCATTTACAGATCTCCACCTATCAGTAACACCATCTACATTAGTATAGGGCCATTTAACTGGTTTATATTTACTAAATATATTTATGTTAGAACTAGTACACAACTATGATACAGAGTGTGTACTTACTCCTAATTCATTTGCAACCAGTGTAGTAGTTATACCAGAATTAGGAAGCATAGTTACCTCCTTCCTCTGTTACCTAACCTGTTACTAGTACTTCACCATTTAAGTGTGTGTAATCGCATTCAACATCACCTGTAATAACCATGGCGTTTGAGATATCGATTTTATCGAGATCTGCAAACGAAGTGATATTAATCTATTCCGAACTTGCTTTCGGAATTGTTACTATTCCGAACTTGCTTTATAACTAAATTCCCCTTAATTACTAACATTGTATTTTTATTTTTATCCGTACCAGAAGGTTGCTTGATAATTTGTTTCAAAGCCAGTAGGTACTCTACTAGGATCAGCAGTAAATGCTTCTACATTATCTCCAGCAGGATAGCTTCTAAGATAAGAAGGTCCTTCTCTATAGTTGAAACTAGTTACATCTAAACTTCCTGCATTTCCAGCTTCAGTACTACCCCACTTATAAGTAATCTTAGTAAGTAATTTACCATCTGTAGATACTCCAGAATTTAATCTGTACGTACCACTAAATCTCGTAGTATTGTTAGAAGTAACGCCTTCAGCCATAGAAAACACATTGTACCTATAACTACCACTTTCTTTTACTGCAACTGCTGCTGTAATTACTGGTTTAGGATCAATAATAATTCGCATACTACCAACATCTGGTACATACCCTAGAGAGTTAAAATCATTTACTGTACCACTACCTATGTAAACATATAAACTATAATTATATGTAGCTGCATTGTTTGTATTTATAGTTAAAGTAATACTTATAGTTTTAGCTTCACTACTTATTTCTACTGGAGTACCATATACTGTTCCAATATTATCACCTTTAATTGCAGCTCTATATAAAGTAGCTCCTGCTACCTTTCTCCAATTATAACTTCCAAGCATAGGCTTGAAAGTAAATTCTCTTACTAATGAACCAGAACCTGCACCTTGAGTAAAGTGATAATCTCCTCCACCAACAGTAGGTGCTGAAGAATTATGATTATAACCTCGGAAGTCACCCATTGAAGCTCTAAGTTTACCATTTGAATCCATTTTCATTCTAAATGTAAGTGGCCCCTCTGCTTCTTTCTATGGAGCCCATTCACCTGGTGATTCATTTGAGTATATATTCCAGAAAGGTCTGGCATCTTTTATCAAATAACCATCTCCTGTATTAAACGCTCGGCTGTTCACTCCACCAGTTCTTGCTCTAGTTACTAGATCCCACAATCCTGTTGAGTTTAAGCCTATAGTATTTTTAATATCAGTAATAGTTACAGGAGCTGATATAATACCATTTGATGTCATATCGTGCCCTCCTCTATTTGGGCTACTTCACCTGTAACTAATACTAACCCGTGCAGCTTTTCAGCTGTTATATCTCCAACTAAAATAGTAGCGTCGGTAATGTCATATTCATTGAGATTAGCGTACGCTACTATTTCTGTAGTTAACTCTTCTGAGCTTGTCTCAGAAGAAGTTCTCTGAGCTTGTCTCTTTCAATTGTTAAGTTTCCTTTAATTACTATCATGTTATTTTGCTCTAAATATAATAGAACCTGATTGATAATTGTCTCCTAAGTATCTGGCTGTATAATTCACATAGTTATTTGAAGAAGTCTATACACGAGTAAATGATTGTGAATTGAATGTGTATGATTCTCCTTGTGATAACATTTCTCCAATTGGAGCAGGAGATAGTGATTCACCCATACCACCTAAAAATGCTCCCGGAGGATCTGATGAAAGCATAACTGAAAAGCGAGCTTTCTCCCACGCACCTTTAATAGATGTAAATGTACACTCTAAGTGATATTCGTTTGCAAATTCATTAACAACTTTGTATTCAAATTTAAAGCTGTTAGGTTCAGGTTTAGCAATTGTTTTCACCATGTGTGCTGTCTCTAAATCATTTTGATTGAGTGACATTATAGTAGTATTGACACTATCATAAGATTGTTCAGATGCTTCTGCAAAAGAGCAAACCATATATACATCTACTTTACCATCTGGCCAGTTAGGAACATTTAATGTGACTACATATTCTTGCTGTTGCATTTCCATAACAGACTTATTTAGAGTTCTAAACCTAAGCTGTCCAGTAGATTGATGACGTATAATACATCCAATGTAACCTCTTTTAATATCTGCTATTTCATTTAATGGAACCTGTGCATTCTGCTTAAGTAATATAGAGCACCTGAATTCAGTATTTGGATACAATCCTGGATCTGGGTGCATACTAAAGATAGCTGGTGCATTATGATCATAACCACGGAAATCTCCTAATCTAAAAGGTTCACTAGGACCTCCAGTTGGTTTATCATGTTGCCACCTTGCCATAGGTTGACCAATTGGTGGTAATGCTGTAGAGCTTCCGGTTTCTGGGAGTTTTATCCCCCAGTTACCGTTTGCTGCCTTCCACCAATTCTATACACCATCTACATTACTATAAGGCTGCTTCACAGGTTTACGACCACTTAGTATGTTAATCTTGTCACTAGTACATAACTGTGAAACATTATGTGTGCTAATGCCTAAGGTATTACCTACAAGAGTAGTACTAATATTAGTCTAACCTAGTGCTGCCATATTATTTATTTACTAATTGTTTATACAGTTGTTCATAACTGAATACTGCCATATCCATATTATTGTCTTCTACAATAGAGAAGAAAGCATCTTCTGAAATATGATCAGCTTTAATATCAATATAAGTATTGTAGTAAGGAATAGCTACTTCTGAGAACTTCATATTATACGCAGATTCTACTTCTTTGTAAGCTTTCTTATCTTCCTCTGAAGCTCCTTCTTTCTCAGCTGCTTCTTTCAATTTATCAAAGTTTTCAGGTTTATCAAGACTTTCAACAGTAGTCTTTCTAAAGTCTTCAATTTCTTTAGTTACTTTTGATAACTCAAGTTTAAGTTTAATTACTTTAATCTTGTCTTCTTTACTAAGATTAGTAATCTTAATATTACCAATAAACGGATTAAGTAATTGTTCAACTTCAAATCTACTAGCTTTAATTACATTCTCTTTAATCTCTTCCTGTTTCTCAGTACTCTTTTTATTTTCCTTCATTGTCTTCTATTACTTTGCTTATTACTTTTAAATGCTGTTTGCCATGTACTTCCATAGCTCTTACTTCAGTATAATCGAAGTCTGTGGTTTCATCATTATCTAAAGCGTCTGCTCTTTCATAAGCATCTTCTTCAGTAAACCATATACTATCTACTTCATTTGTCTTTACTGCATCACCGTATCCATCAAATGCTGTAATAGTATTTACTATTACTACATATACTTTCATACTGTATACTTTTAAATAATATGTATTAGTACTAATTACTAACGTATAGTAAAGTAATAGTAGATATAATGATTAACATTTATTACAACTGTTATGCTTTAAAGTAACTTATTTTATTATCTGAATTGTCATAGCAGTCAACATGAACCCAGTTCACATCTTTCTCTAATCTAATCTTATAAGGCAATTTGTCTTCATTCTCTGCAATTAAATTTCTAATATCTTCAGCAGATACATCAGGCGATGTGAAATCACATCCTTCTCCTAATACATGTGCAGACAAGTATGCCGAATTCTTACTCTTTACTATCTAACACATGTTACATCTTAGACCTCTTTGTGTATAGTTAGAAGAGTTATTTACTATCATAGGTTTCTATAATATGTCTCTACGTATTACTAGTAAAGTATGAAGTAAAGGGGTTGATAAGAACATCCAAGCTGTCTCACCAAACTTACTATATACATGTGGGCATACTAGTTCTTTAATACTAAAGTACTGTTTAAGCTCTTGTATGATCTATTTTCTTTCCATTATTAATATAATTTATGTATATTTAACGTAATTAACTACGAGTTGTAGTATTGATAGAATCAAATATTACAGAATCCTATCGCTCTACTATCTTAGAACCTATTAAATCAGCTAATAGATTTAAGGCAAATTCTTTACCATCATCATCCATTTTATTTAGTTTATTTAGTATCTATAACTACATTACGTATATGTGTTCTAATAGATCTCTACTACTTATATTTTCTAGTACTTTATACATATTTATATTTGTTTAACTTTAGTTCCTCAAAGCAGATGGGAGTGTAGATGGGAATTTGTATCTTACACAAGCTTCAACTGATTCAAGATACGTCCTCAAGACAGGGGATACTATGACGGGAAGATTAACAGCGCCGGACGTTTTTGCTATAACTTTGTGGGCTACAAGTACATTACGCTCCAATCTATTACTTACCGTTGGTGCATCAAACGCGATTGTTGCTGCAAATAGAGCTGAATTACATCTAATCACCCCTTCAGATAATCCTTGTGATTTATGGATGGGAGCTAATAACAGTAGACGTTGGTCTATTACAGCCAGAAGTTCTGGAGAAAATTATCATTTAGGAATCTATAATAATACAAGATCTAATTGGAATGTGCTCTTTAGAGACGATATTAATGACTTCTACGTAAAAACTGAAGTACGTAGTACGTTTTTAGTTGTTCCTTCTGCTATTGGTGGAGGATACAATGAAGGTATCCGTGTCTGCAATGGATCAAACAATTGGTCTAATATCCAGTTTGGAGCACAAAATGCATGGCATGGTAAAGTTGATGGTCAATGGGTAGTTGGTAAAAATCCAGCAAATTATTTACAAGTATGTATGGCTGGAACTGAAACATCCAATACCACGAGACCAAGCAAAGGATTCTCTGTCGATACTAATGGCTATCTTCATACGGGTTATATATCTACCGAAATAAACCCAGATAACCAAGGAGATTATTTCTATGCCTCTGATGATACATTTCTTAGAAGAACATCTTGGTATGCAGCTTTATCCCACTTAAGCAATAAACAGCGAACACTAGATCTTACTAGTTTAGACCCAAATAAGTGGTATCCGTGTATTATTGGAACACCTGCTTATGGAGGAACACCTTTAAGAATTACTTTATTTAACGGACTTAGAGGCAATAAACCTACGTGGGGTTCACATCAACAAGGTTTTTCTTTACTATTAGATTATGAAGTGACGGGTTCTGGTTGGGGAACACTTGCTGCTATTGCAAAATTAAATTGGTACTTTGGTTCTTACGGTGGAGAAACTGCTTTCGGAGGTAGACAACAAAATACTATGGCTTCCACAGAAATTATATATTTACGTGGAGGAGGCATATATTATTATAGAACTACAAATGGCCAAGAACTTACAGTTCAACCAAATGGCTATACGTGGAGTAGTAGTTCGTATAATTATAGTGCTCCCGTGAAGACTTCACAAGATAATTCTCCTATGGAGAAAACATTTGATCAAGTATATTGGCTACCTGCTACTTTAAGAAATACAAGAACTATCTGGGGACAGTCTTTTAACGGTTCTCAAAATGTATCAGGAGCTTTATCAGGAGCAACTACAATAACTGCAACTGGAGATATAACCACATCAGCTAATATAGGAGGAAGAAGCATTAACGCTGGAGCAGATCTAACGGTTGCTGGATATACATACTGTAATGGCAGATTATATGTAGATAGAGGTAGATTCTCTACTACCGCTGCACCAACCATATCTTTAGCTATTGGTGATACAGATACAGGTTTCCATTGGGAATCTGATGGAATAGTATCTATTTACTGTAATGCTGCTGCCAGAGGAGACTGGCGGGCAGGACAATTTAGATACGGACATGGTTATTTAAAAGAAGCTTCTGGAAATGACTATCATACATTAGGAATAATGGTAAACGGTAACGGTACAGCTAATACTATTAAGCCTGGTATTGGTTTCCATCAACCAGGAGTGTATGCTGGTTCTATACGTATGAATGATGGTATTTCATTTGGTATCTATTCTCAAGGAGGTACTAGTCTTGCAAACCTTAGTTTGAATGGCTGGTATACAAATTACGGGTATATAAATAGCGATGGATTATATCTAACATCGGGTTGGTTTAGAGCACACGGAGCTACTGGTTGGTATAATCAAACATACGGTGGAGGTATGTACATGACAGATACTGTATATGTTAGAACCTGCAATAATAAAAGACTAAGAGCAGAAAAGTTGGCTTTGGGAGATAGAGATATTGACACTAATGCCAGATATATCACATGTTACGGAATGGGAGATGTGAGCTACATTAATTTTGGGTATACTCCTGCTGGTGGTAATTGTGGAGAATTATCCTTTGCTTATACTGGATCAGCAGGTCCAAGTAATTACATAGGATTAGGATTCTATGGTGGTTCCGGAGCAAATCTAAAACTGTATTACAACAGTTCATCTATACTAATTGGTAGTCTTAGTGTTAATGGTAATATGACAGCTACTGGTGAAGTAACAGCATATTCAGATGTAAGACTTAAAAGTAATATACAACCATTAAAATATAGAGGTAGATTAACTCCAAAGACTTATATAAAAGACAATAAACAGTCTATAGGTTTCATTGCACAGGAAGTACAGATATTATACCCAGAGACTGTTTTAATGTCAGATGATAAGGAACATTATCTATCGTTGAATTATAATGCCCTTACAGCTGTCTTAGCTGCGTAGTTAAATGATGTAGATGATGAAGTTACTCTACTTAAGAAACGTGTTGAATTCCTTGAGAAGGAAGTAAAGCGTTTAAGCGAGTAACCTCACTTTCTAATTGCTTTACTTTGTTTTTCAACATAGTAACTTCATCTTCAACATAATTCAACTATGCGGACAATACAGCAGTACATCCATTGTAATTCAGAGATAAATACTGGCGACTCTTGTCGTAGCCTAATACTAACTCTGGATACAATGTTTGTACTTCTTGTGCTATAAAACCTATTGATTGCTTACCATCCTTTACATAGTGTCTAGGTATTAGTCTTCCTCTATAGTTTAATGTATGTATATTACTTTTTAATCTAGCATCTGAGTATGCAGTTACCTCACCAGATGCAACCACACTGCCAGTTACTGATAGAGTACTTCCAGTAATTGTTACAACATAACTTCCTGTAGTATTGTTTACATCTCCATTTCTTCTACCTATATACATGTTTCCATCCTAATTAGAGTATATTCCCCATGTATAACTACTGTTAGCTAAATTAATTCCTATGTGATTAGTGTTGTATAGCTTTATACCACAATAATGACCGCCAATACCCCAAGATCTGTAACCAGAGTTATATAACACTTTATTATTGTATACCTAAACCATATCAGAATCAGTCATATAGATCCCACCTCCATAAGATTGAGAGTACCATCCGGTAGCACCGTCTGTACGTATCCAAGACGAAGCTCGAATATCACCAGATACATTTAATTTATAATCAGGACTAATTCCTCCAATTGCAACATTACCACCTCCATTACACATCTGTAAATGTTGACCTGATTTATGCTGTAAGTACAATCTAGAGTTCCAGTTATTTATCTCAGAAGAACATCCTCCGTCATTACCAGAATTATCAGTTTCTATACAAATATTTCTACTTTTTAAACCAATACTTGAAAAGAAGGTTTGCGCTGACCAATTGACGCCATCTTTATTACTATTATAAGCAGTCCATACTTCATAGTTTGTACCATAAGAAGTCCCATTGGAACTTTGAGTGCTTATACCAAATCTAGGTGTTCCATTTCTAATAAAGTGTAAGGCACACATTGAAAGTACATCATTGCCTGAATAACCATTAATCCAAAGCGTATCAGACCAAGGTCCTCCAAAACCAATACCAGTCATAGCAACTCTTAACCCCATGTGTTGAGAGAAATAAGTTTGCGGATTAGCTTGCGTTCCACCATTATATCTAGTAGGTAAATACGTAGCATACCCATCTATATTTCCAGTAATTGTATTCTTAGAGGTCAAGTTGGTAAATACCGCAGCTCCATTTGTTCTTATACTCCAATAAGCTTCCGCAGCTCCATCAGCAGAGCAAAGGTCTTGACAATATACCCATCCGGAATTCCCCGAAGATCCTATATACAGATTATGATTTAAAGAACAAACTCTTTGCCCATATATTATCGCACCAAAGATTTTACCAAATTGCCATGTTTCAGTACCTAAGAAAGAATTGCCTGAAGAAGATCCTGGCTCAAATGGAATTAATCCGGGTTTTGCTGTTCGTATCCAATCCGTATCAATATTTCCAACTTTACCCATTCCATAGTATCCATTCTTGTTTATAGCTCTGATGTAGTTATCATCATATCTATTCATAGAAGTCTTAGGAACAAGTACAGCTCTTGATAGTCCTGTTTCTGCTGTTATAATAGATATACTAAATGAATTAATGACATAATGATTTGTAGTATTCTGACCACCAAATATTTGATATAAAAATACTTTAGGATAATGCCATTCATAAGTTAAACTCCCTAGTAATATACAACATCTACCTGCATTATCATCGTAAGCAACTCTAACATCTCCACTAAATTCTCCATTAACTTGATAACTATAATTATAATAACCTGGACTAGTTGTATAATTATAAAAACTTACAGTTATTTCAGAGCTACCTTTATTATCGTATTCATAAAGCATTATCTTATACACAGCCATAGTATTACTCCAAGTAATAGGCAATACTATCTTTATAGTTCCGGTCATAGTACTACCGGTTCCATCAAACATAGAACCATTCCCAAAATAATTTGCTACAAATTTACCTCCTGACATATTTTGTGTAGACAAAACATCTGCGCTAAATTTATTGCTTATAATCCAAGGAGCTTCAAACCATTCACCGCCTTGATTACCCATAAGTATTATTCCAGCTGTTGCACGATAAGCATCAAAATCAGTGTAAACAAATGCTACTTGTTGTGATCCATTTGCAGCAGAAAATACTAGTTTAGGAGGAGCAGAAAGAGATGGAGGATTGACAGCATCTGCTGAAATGAATAGAGAACCAGTCATGGTATCTCCAGTTTTTCTCACATACAATCCATCTGCATAATCTTTATCTAATACCATCTTCCATCCATTCCAAGAAGTGCCTATGCCTGTACGAAAACGAAGGTTAGCATTAGGATTATTTGTAGACGATGGTCCCGCTAATTGCCATGTTACATAGTCTACATTTGACCATCCACTTACAGATATACCACTCCACCAAGTACCAGAAGGCATATCGTTTAGATTAAAGAAAGTGCTAATAGTTCTAGATTCAAAGTCTGTGGGAGCTGGGAAAGATTCTCTTCTATCAATAACATGTAGAGAATTACTAACATTAGATTCTAAGACTTTATTCTAATTACCATTATATGCTAAGGCATACAAATTCCCATCTACACTCCCATCTGCTTTGAGGAATTGAGAAGAAGTACCTCCTGCAACTTTTTCATATAAATTAGGTAAAGTAATAAGTCCATCCACTGCTGTATAAACAGTACCATTAAGAGATATATTACCTCCTCCAACACTTGCTCCATTTATCCATTTACCTGATGCAGAATCATATATTAGTGCCTACTTATTTTGTGGGTTACTAATATTAACATCATCTAATCCAGCTAATGTGGTAATAGAAGGTTGAGTTCCACCTAATCCATATGCAGATACTTCTCCCACAGAGAATAGATTGTAATTAGCCTATATACTAACTATATTACCAGATGTATCTCTATTAATAGTAAACCAAGTATTGAAATCACTTATATTGAGTTTACTATCTAATGCAGACTACAACCCACTAATCTTACTTATTTGTAAAGTAGGTATATCACCTTCAGATAGTATAGTACCAGATACTACTCTACCATATTGATCTGTAGTTATTTTAGTATATGTACCAGCAGTTCCAATAGTATTTAATGATAAAGTAACATCAGAGGTTAATGCTCCTCCACCAGTTAATCCATTACCTGCTAATACCTATCTAGAACTAATTACAGCATCTGTAATACCATATCCAGCTAATGTAGTAGGTTTACCAGTAATATCAGCCCATGCCCAAGTAGTAGGTTTGTTTAGTAAGTTAGCCCAAGTAATATCAGTTTTCTTAGCATAGTTATTATTAGTAAGATATCTACCTAATTCTGTTTCATTAAGACCTACTGCATTCTTATCTATGTTTACCCACTTACTTCCATTATACTGTAGTAATTGACCTGTAGCTAAATCTGTTAGTTGTACATCCTTTAATTCATATAAGTATTGTGCACCAGTTGGTACTGTGCCTGCTGAATACCCATACGCTGAGATTTCTCCTACTCCAAATAAATCTCTCTTTGCCTTAATACGCCAAAGAGATGAATCGCTAGCACTAGCAGATTTATCCCATTCAAACATATCTTCTAGAGATACTACTCTAGCTTCTATGTCATCTACTCTAAGACCAATATTGTTTATCATATTGGTAATAGTAGTTGCAAAGTTAGGATCGTTGCCTAATGCTTCTGCAATCTCTTTTAAAGTATCTAATGTACCAGGAGCTCCACCTATTAGGTCATTAATCTCCTATGATACATATGATTTAGTAGCGTAACCACTAAGATCTGGAACAATTGCTGATTGTGGAATAGCATACCAGTGTGTACCATTGTATGATAATACAGAGCCTACTTCTGCTCCTTTTACTTTATCACCATCTCTAAGTACATCGGCACATTCATATAATGCACCTGCACCACCTGTACCTCCTCCACCAGTACCAGCTCCATACGCTGAGATTTCTTTGTGAGAATATACATCTAATTCAGTATATAACTTACCATCTGCATCTACTTTCCAATACTGATCTTTTTCTAACTAATCTAGAGCAGCTTTTAACTATGCTTGTGTTACTACAGAATTAGTATTAGATTGGTCTGATGATACTGTAAAATCAAGTCCTCCATTGTCATTAATAGCAATAGCAATAGGATATACTCCTGACATGTTAAGTATATCAGTTTTATTCTTTGCTTCTACTATTAAAGCATCAGAACCATTTAATCTTACTTTTGAGTAAGCATTCTGATTTACTTCAGCTCCTTCCTAAATACCATCTAGTTTCTATTTCTAAGCATCTGTTAGACCAGTTCCACCACCCTATTGGTAAATAATAGTGGTTCCACCACTTTGTACAGAACCATCTTCTGTAGTCTAAGTAGTAGAACCATTATATAATGGATTAACTGTATATATGTTATTTCTATTCATTTTTTACGCTAGTTTGTATGCTGTTATTTCTCCAGTCGAAGTAAGATCTCCATTAACACTTACTCCAGAAGTAGTCAAGCTAAGCTGTTTACTACCGTTAGTCATTCTTACATTTCCACTAGTAGTTAAAGTATTTACTGTTAGATTAGTAGCAGTTCCATTTGTAGACTGTACAAATCCAGTAATGTGGCTTGGATCTATAGTTTTACTAGAGTCTGCTTTAGCTAATTCTTGCCACATAGCAGTAACATCTAATCCTCCACCTTCTCCTCCACCACCGCTTGATACAGTATAGTTGATCCATTTACTAGTAGTATTGTCCCATACTAGAGATTGTTTATCTAATTTGTTACTTATTCTAACGTCTGACAAATCTTCTAGTTTGTTAACTCCACCACCACCACCTACAATTCCACTTGCTTTAACATTAGTCCACCTATCACCATCAAACTATAGTATGTCATCTATGGCTGCATTCTTGATATTAGTGTCTAGCATAGTAGATAGTTTATTCACTTTAGATAGATCTAAAGACAATGTGGCTACCTTGTTAGCTATATCAGTTAGAGTAGCATCATAACCATTTACTTTATTATTCACATTATAGAATTGTGATAATGGAGTATAGGTATTAAGCTGATTAGATATACTTTGAACTGCAAGTGTATTAAGTTCTACTTGTGCCTGAATCTACTTAACTAACTGGTAAAGTTCGTCTATAGTCATATCTTATTAGTTTTTTAATGTGAGCTCTAAGTCTTTCAATCTATTCATATGAAAGATTACTACTCCTAGAATCATCTAATAACTACATTATATGCTCAGCACATACGAAATTAAGCATATACCATTTCTTATAGTTTAGATTTACTTTAGTTTCATAATTTAGACCTGCACCGATTATATATGTGTCTTTATTCATATTGCACAAGATCCATTACAACAGCACTTACACTGTTTGTTACAACCTCTAATTACAGTATTATAAGTATCTACTGATCTAGATAGCTTACTTAAATTTAGCATTCTGTCTAAATCTATGTAAAAGTTAACAGCATTGTCTATCATATTGTTCTGTTCTGCATATTCTAACAGATCTTTCTTAAGTATAAACAATGCCATTCTTTCTTTCTACTGTTTATCTAAACAAGTATTACAATGATTAGTTAGAACGTCAATCTCTGCATAATACAGTTGATCTTTGTCATAGTAAAAACCAACTTCCTATACTCCATCAGCAGTACTAATAGTAACAGTAAATGCACTTGTAGAAGTACCTTCTTCAAATGGTATACTGATTTCAGTTACACTACCAAATTCTTTTACAGTTGCTTGAGTATGATTAGTAACTACAGTTGAATAAGCATTCTTAAAGTTATCCAAGTTATCTACATATACTGCTGTTACATTCATGGCTGACTTCAGCTTGATCTCAATTGTTGTTTCTGTTTTAGTTATTTCCATATTACTTAAATAAAAAAGGGAGTCAGGGTTTTACCCCCAACCCCCTTTACGGTACACTGAAATTTAATATTATGCAGACGGAGCAACACCGTTGATAAATGCTTGCAAACCTTTTGCAAGTACAGAGTTATTAAGAGTACCAGCCTTAACATATAATTCAGTCAAGATCGGAGTAGTCTTAATATACTGGTTATCATTGCTCAGATACAAGTTATCATTTTCAATAGTAGCATAGTCATAAGTATCACCAGCAACTACTTTTCTAACCTGTTCTACTTCAGGATATGCACCTGTAAATACATGTCCTTTGTAACCCATCTGACGTGCTTCTCTGTCTCTAACTTGTTTCCAATAACCTTTACCTGGGTTACCTGGAGTTTTAACAATAGTTGCACCAGCAACTGCTTTCGGGTAGTTGCTCAATAAAGCGCCCGGAGTTGTTTCATACAAGCTAGCGTCCATAGATACAACGCTATATTCATTGATAGAATATACACCTTCGTTGTCATCTTTTTCCATAGCAGTTAAAGTAATAACAGCAGCAGAAGCAGATGCCTAAACGCGACGATTAGCGTGTTTATTAATCTTCTTAACGATAGCAGTAGCCAGATCAGCAGCAGTTGCAGATTCAGCAAATACTTCGTAAGTGTGAGTAAACTGTCCCGGATCTTCAAACATGTCTTTGTAAACAATACGAAGAACGTAACGGTTTCCAGCAACGATTGTAGCATTCGTCAAAGTAATAACAATCTTTTCCTGAACAGGAGCAACATAAGTACCAATTACAGCAGACGGTTTAGAGTCTTTCTGAATTGCATTAGAAAATTCAATGTTAGCTTTTTGTTCAGTAGTACCATCAGGTTTAGTTACAGTTACTTTATCCTGTGCTACACCGATATACAACGCACTAGCTTTTACCGCATCAGCAGCTGTTTTGATGATTTTTCTATCTTGGTCAAACATTGCAACATCACCAGCAGCCAAAGCGTCAGCTGTAGTATAAGAAGCAGGACAATTTTTACCGATAAGTACGGTATCAACTCTTGTAATCATAGTTTATATTTGTTTAGTTAAACATTAATTAAGCGCTTTCTTGTTTAACATGCTTACCTTCTACTTTCATTATTTCAGATTTCCACGTTAGTAAGCGCTTATTCTTTATTCCATCACATTAACTTCATTGTTATATGTTTGGTATCTTGGATTAGCCTGATTCTCTAAGTATAGCTAAGCCGCTAATTTTACTATCTCTAACTATGTATGTTCAGGCATATCCGTATATTCAGCAAATGGTTCTTTGTGAATATCTATTTTGTTTGGTTTGCGGATGTAACTAATAGTATATTTACTTACTTTATATTTACCATCCGTATATAGTTTAATTAAGTCTTTAGCAATTAACTTAATGGGTCTAGCTTTAGTATAATGTAGATGATACTCTGATAGTGAATTCTCTTTGATTCTATCTACAGTTTCTATGGTACCTTCTATAGTATCTGTATAATGTACTATATAATTACCTTCTTCATCTTTTTCCCAGCAAGGTATCTCTACTCCATCAGCAGGCTGTATACCAGCAGTATCACCAAGTAACAGTACATAGTTTTCTGGTAATGTCACTGTATATAGTGAAGGATTTACTGTAGTAATAGCAGCATCTTCAAATGATTCTTCTTGTACTAAAGTACGAAGATCATCAATACGCTTTTCAGTCTATTCAAACCCTTCTCTTTTATAATTCATAGCAGAGTAACGAGTCTTCCAGAACTTATCTAGACCAGCATTTAAAAAGTATTCAGTAGTATTTGTAGTAGGTTTACTTAAGTTATCATCTAACTTATTAATCTCTAATTCAAATGCTTCTTGCAGGGCAATATATTTCATAATTAGTCTTGTTTCATGTTAAGACGATATCTAGCCTCAGTAATAAACATTTCTACTGCGCCTTCTACAATCTCCATATGTACGTTATCAGGTAATTCACATTTATTTAATACATTAACGCCATCAACGCCAATTACATCAAATTTCTTTGGTTTACGATAATATACTAAATCAAGCTTCTTAATTACAGTATATTCATCATGTATAATATTAATGTAAATACTTTTCTGTGTATCAGCATTATTACCAGCATTAAGCACTACATACGGATTAAGCATAATTGCCTTGTTATAATAAGTAGAGATTATCTTCTCTACATCATCCTCTCTAATAGTCTTATTAGGAGTAATAACATAATCTGTTGGATTGCTGATCTCAGTTTCTATTTTATAGTTCTTAGAGATCATGCTGTTACTTCTGATATACAGAAAGTAATCTTCAGGTAATTTAACCCTATCAGATACTTTATCAGTATTGTTGGCATCTTTAGCACTTACTTCATAAAGACCTCTTACAATCAATCCTTTCAATGCATCTGCATTCTTCTTCTGAGCTCTAGTTCCATCTAATACCTAGTCCTCTTGTAAGTAATTTATTCTTACATATCTTTCAGTATAGGCATTTAAGAAAGAAAAGATAGTATCAGAAGTGAGTTTCTCTTTCAACTCAAAGTCTGGATTCATTAATGTAATTCGTCTTTCGAACTCTACTTGCATTTCACGTGCGCTGATAAGCCCTCCTTTCCGCTGGTGAAGTAAATGACCAAATGGACATATTTTTCATAAAACCCAACATATTTTTGTTATTGCTGTTAATAATATTTCTAGTTATGGTATAATCCATTCTTGTAAATTATTTATTTGTAGCAACTACAATATATTATTCTTGTAAATTATTTATTTGTAGCTTAGTTTCTGTACGCCTAGACTCAATGTTCTCCAGAGCAATTACTACAGCTCTATTTACTGCTTCATATAATACGTATTCAGGTACTTCTGTAATATCCTTATTATATTCTTTATAATTGATCTTATCAGGATATTTAACATAAGTAATGTCAACAGTATAAGGAGCTTTCATACTAGTTGTATCGATGTATATCTTTAACTAGTTATCAGCAATAGTAGCCTTAGGTGTTGGAATCCAGGGATCGTTATTATAAGTTTTACGGAACCTATCAGCTGTTTTATGATCTACTAGATCTACATTTGCCTGATTATTACCAAAGTGTAATACAGCATTTACAAAGAACAATCTGTTGTTAGTATTGCTTGAATCTTTAAAGAAATCAGACATAGTAAGTACATTAGAACTAGAGTCAAAAGTAACAGCTACAGCATTATCAGTTTTTACTAATCTTTCTAAATCTGCTATTCTTTTGACACTACCTTCAAATGCTTCCTGTCTAGTATTAGATCCAGTAAACTTATTGCATAATACTTCAACATATCCCTGCATCAGGAATTGATCAATTTCTTCTGGTGTGAATGCTGGGCAGCCACCAAACGCAACTGCCTTTTCATTCTTATCAGCACCAGTTTTAAAAGCAATATGTAAATCCTTTATTGTCATATTTACTTAGATTTTGTTTCTTGGAGAATGGACATCTTAATATCTTGGTTCTTCTTATCATTCAGATAAGCAATAGCATCATCAATTCCATTTCCAATCATTTCTGTACCGTAGAAGTATTGTGTACGGTTACGTCTAAGGATGTTCTTAGAAAGAGCGTTCTCAATCAAGAACTGAGTTTCCTTATTAGGATTGTTGACCCATTTCAACATAAACTTATTTGGAGACAATTCGATCTGTTCATTCATCTTAGCCTCAACAAGTTCATTAGAAAGATTATCTGATTTAATACCATACAGACGTAAACACTTACGCATATCTTCAATAGACATCTTATCAAATTCTCTATAAGCCTCACGCTTAACTTTATTGAACTTGTTAGCCTCTTCAGCTTCACTAGTAGCATTAATCAGCAAGTAATCTGTAGCTGCATTCTGTTTATTAATGCCATCTGCAACTCTTTTGTGTCCTTTCAGGAACAGATATTTAAGTTCATCTTCAGGTTTTTCTGTTCTCAAAATAGTATCATTCTTACCTACTTTGACTGCATATGTTTCCCAGAAAGAACTACTTGGTGACAATGTACCAGGTTCATATCTTAATTCTTTTTCTAATCTTTCAGCGTCTTCAGCTGTTAATCCAGTGTATAAGTTTCCTGATCTAGTCCAGTATGAACCTATATAATCAAAACATTTGTCCCATTTGGTTAAATTTGTCCAGGGGTTTTGTTTTACAATTCTAACGATTATTTCCATAATATTTAATATTAGATTATCAAGTTAGTAAAGAATGCAGCCTGCTAGCCTCAGGCTGCACATTCGTTTTCTTCAGATTTCCATATAAATTTTACTCTCCAATCTTGTGTATTTTTTAATGGCTTTTTTAATTGCTTTTCTATAGTATCACGATGTACTTTTGTAATACTAGATGCTTCTGCTACAGAATTATATCTTGCAATAAATTCACCGTTTTTAGAATATTGAAGTACTGGAATTGCCTTGGTTTGCAAAGATATTGCTCTTAAATGTTCTTTTTGTTTATCTGAACACTTGCCGAGTCTTGTTTCTGACATTTTTCTTTTAGTTTCTTCAGAAACTTTTCTACCAAGAGCTTTTTGTCTAATCTTCTCTTTAGTCTCTTCAGAATGTTTTCTTCCAAATGTACCATCTCCACCTTCTGTAAGATTGTATCCAATAGACTTATCTGTAGAATTGTATTGTTTAATCCAGTATTTTTCTTTTTCTTTTAATTCATCATAAGTATCAGCAAAATCTATAATTTCTAAAGTGAAATTATCCTCACCATACTTAGCCATAGAACGATGAATTGGAGAAGGCTCCCCGATGCGAGATTCATACCAATGATGGCGATATCTCGCACCAGAACCTTGGTTAGTTATTCCTATGTAAATCTTATTAGTTACCTTATTAGTTATTTTGTATACTTCGTTACTTTTCATAATGTAAAAATTAGGTTTACATTATATAACGCTGCATTCATAATAAGGTTCCTTAAAAGTTTAACTTATTGTGCTTCCATAATGAGCTCCCCACACGCACGCGGATCCCTCAACATTATTCCCATTTCGCCCAGGAAGTATACAGTATAACCGTCCTTACCATTAGATCTCAGAGTATCTTTAGATTTAGCATATCCAGACGGAGCAACAGCACCACCAGTATACCAAGTAACGAATTCACGGTCTTTACGAACTACCTTAACAATGTTAGCTTCACCATCACGTCTACCCAGATCCAGGAATGTCATACGATATGATTCCAGCGGTTTCAGAGTAACCGGATGCAACTGACGATTATAAGTAGTATCATCGTACAACGGGAAGTATTTCAACGTCAATTCGATACCATTAGTCATCTTATAAGTCTTGAACTGACCACCGAAAGTCAAGTTATCACCAGAACCTGTTACGAATACTGTATCGATCAAGTTCATAGTTGTTGCTTTTTCTTTCAATACACGGTCGAATTCACGCATACCCATTTCACCAGTCAAAGCAACAAACTTACGTTCGTTAGTACCAAGACAGTTATAAGACAGGTCAGCTAAGAAATCTTCCAACAGTTCAGCAGAAAGACGAGTATAGTAACGTCTGTTAGACGGAGCAATCTGTTCGAGCAGACCAGCACCAATAAATACCGGACGACCGTTAGTACCCTTCAAGTTACAAGAACCATCTTTGTTTACATTACTCTTCATGTAAACCAACATTCTTTCAGTTCTCTTATACCATTCACGAAGTGCAAGCCATTCCTGATAGTCAGCCCACAAATAAGATGTTTTACCTGTTGCAGGATCTCTCAGAGCAATTGCCATTACATCTGAATAAGCAGAACCTGTGATATCGTAGTTGATACGAATAGTAGTCAGGTAGTTACGCATCTTGAAGTGAGTGCTGTAGTTCAGGATATCACCTTCTTCTGAGTACTCTTCGTAAGCAGAAGCAAGACGAGATACTTGACAACCAGCTGTTAACAGATCAGCAGGAATATAAGAAGAAGGTTTACCATCTGCTACAAAGCAAGTATAAACCCACAGGTTACCATCCTGATAAGGAGCTCCAGAAACACGTACCTGGAATTCTTTGTTATCAAATTCAAGAATAGCACCAGAAGCAAACATGTTCTCTTCTAACCACAACATGATAGGTGTATTACCTAAACCAGCTGTTGAAGTAGCGCTGATAGCTTCTCCCTGCCATTTTGCATCTCTAATTGTTACAGCTCTATCTGCATCAATCATTACAGGCCATTCCCAAGATGCTTTGTCGATAGTCATTACGTTTCCAAGACCACCGGTAAGCATATCTAAAGAAGTACTATAACCATTGTCTTTTGTACCAAATACATAAGACAATACAGTAGATACCTGATAAGGACTTTGCTGTGAAGCATAAGAGATCTTATTTGTGTCAATCAGATCAGAAAATCTTTTGCCTTTGTATAGTACTAAATTATTAAGAATATTATTATCCATAAAATACTAGTAATTTTTATTTATTTATTAATATCATTATACACGAAGTTTGCGTGTAAAGGATGACCATAATGAAGTATCATCTTCCGATGATTTTACTTGTTTCTGTGATTTCTTATTGATACCACTATTATTCTTCAATGAGTTCTTGAAACTGTCTATAGCTTTCTTTTTACCTTCTTTTTTAGCTATGTCTAGCAATGTATCACCCTTCATAGTAAAATAAGCTGACTCGATCAAGTTCTTGATACTCTTAGCATAATCCTTTTGGTATCTAGTTTTGCCATCAGCTTCAGGTCTAAATATGTATTCCAGCAGAACATGTTTATCCTTTGCAGGAATAGCAATACCACGTATATTATCTAGGCCTTTTATTTCCTTGACAACGTTGTCAAAAAATGCCTGTTGGTTCTTTCTAGCAGTCTCTGCCTGCTTTTTCTGATCCTCCAATAGCTGTTGTTTCTTTTCTTCTCTAATGCCTTTAAGAGCCTCTAAAGCATCTTCAGCTTCATCTGAAAGAATACCAGCTTCATCATATTTAGTCAGTTTCTTCTCAATCTGTTTACTATTGAATCCTTTCTCTTTAAGGAATTCTTTAAGTACAGCTTTCTGATTTACTTCATCATCTTCAATGTCAATGTCATCCAAATCCAGAGGAGCGTCAATAGATAAGTAATCACGAATATCTCCACCATTCTTTACAAATTCGTCTAACTTAGCTACTTCTTCATTAGCATAAGTAGGTACAGATGCTTCTTCAATTACTTCTTGGAAGTACTCAATTAACTCTTCCGCTGTTTGAGGAACTTCGTCTTCATCGTCAATTTCCCAGTTCATCTTTTCAGCTAATGCTTTGAAGAAAGAAGTAACCTATACATCTCCTTCTTCATTGTCATCATCAGAGTCATCTTCTTCGTCTTCGTCTTCCTCTTCCTCTTCAACTTCTTTTTCTTTTTGTTTAGAAGCTTTCTTAGATTTCTTAGGTTCCTCCTTTTCTTCAGTATCCTCTTCGTCCTCTATTACTTCTTCCTCTTCATCATCTTCGATTTTAGGAGTCTTCTTTTGTTTAGCAATATTTTTTACTTGCTCTAACTCTTCGTCAGACATCTCTTCAAAAGACTCTTCAATCTTGCTGGGATCTATGTCAATATCATCAGAATTTTTACCTACATTAGGATTGAAACTACTAAATACTTCAAATCCATTCAATGTGTTTTTTTCCATAACTATATTGTTTTATTTTTTCTTTTTTCTACCTTTATTCCATTTCTTCGCATTCTGTGCAAAGATTGCTCTTTTTCTTGTTAGGGGATTCTTACTGTGAGTTAACTCTTCAGTAGATTTTCCTGTTCTTTTCTTTAAAGCATTAAATTTGCCCCTGTTTTTCTTCTTTATATGGATACCACCACTTTTATAAGTTGGTATCGGATATATTGGGTATATACTGTCCATTGTTCTTAGTATCGTATTGGTAAAGATTATATACTCCAAGACCAGTTAATCCAAGATATGGCATAGCATTAAACATTTTGTAAAATTGATCAGGGTCTTTATGTAATTTAAATAATTTCTTTAATGAACCATGTGCTTCAGGGTGTTGTAGATAACTATTAATCTGTTCCTTAGTAGCACTCTATGTTCTTTTATTAAGTATGCCTAACTAGGCCATATCACTTCTAGCAGTATTTACAAATGCTTTCATTTCAAAAGGATTAGTGAGATACCTATAATTATACTCAGATATCTTTTCAGCATTACTGACTGCATTATTGTATTCTTTAAATAATTTGAAATGCTTTTCTTTGCCTGCTTCCCACAACAGCTTGTTATCTTTAATATCAAAAGTACCTCCTGGATTCTACATACCATCAACTAAGTGAGACATTTCATGGTAAATAGTTCCTTTAGTAGCATTGTCTTTTCCAGCTGTTACTACATAGTCTTTTAGTTTTGCAGGACTGTTTTCTACAGCTATTTCAAATGCTCTTTCATCATCTGGAGCAAAGTTAATTTTACCCTAATTGTCTATTCCTAGATCTTCATATTTCACATAAGGAGTATTTTGCATGTATTCAACTGGATCATTATAAGCATCAAGTATTTTCTTATAAGTATTCTCGTAGTCTGTACCATATTGAGCATCTACTGCTCTAGCTTTATCAAAATACTCTTTATTTAAATCTCCTAGTACTTCATTTCTAGCATTGTTAGCATCACTAATGTCTGAGATTTTGTAATTAGGATCACGCAATGAACTTTTCTCCTATTGCATTTTCTCTATTACTTTATTTAACTGTCTAGTAAATCTATCCTTATTAACAGTAGGCACTGATCTACGAACAGCATCTGTAGACTCTCTTTCAATATTCTTAGCAATTCCACGTACACCTCTAGTAATAACTTTACCTAATCCAGTTCCTACTACTGGTATAAGACCCAATGATGCAATACCTAAACCAGCCCAGTCTTTGTTTAATACTGCTTGAGACATATCTTTGACAGTAATGGCATCGCCCACAGGAATAAGATTAGCAGAATCCTCTATGTCAAAAGCAGCTTTAACCGCACCTGTAGCTAGAGGTTCACCTGTCCATCTATTTACTCTACGACCATTATAGAAAGAAGGATAAGGTGGTTCTTTTTTACCACCTACTTCTCCGCCATCTTCAAAGGTTTGCACTTTCCAATCCCAATAGCCTTTACCGGGATTATTTTCCCGGTAAGACTTTAGGTTGCGCATTCTCTATTTAAATGCTTGTTTATCCATAATTATTTGCTTTTCTTTCCACCTTTACCTTTAGTAGAGCTGGATTTCTTTCCTCCGCAACTCATTGTATTTCCTCCTTATATTTAAAAATGTAACCTTTATGTTTAGTTCTCCCTTCTTTATGTTGACAACATTTACGAATATGCCCCTAATCGCAATTTAATACCTTGGCCGCTTGATATGATGATATAAATTCACCAATATATTCACCGTTAATATTATATACTAATATTTCTTTCCCTTTATTTTTACCAGTACCAATTTTGATAAATTCAGTTTTATTGATCTGGTCTGACTTTCTTCCGCCTCCTTTGGTTAAATTATAACCGAATTCTCTATCGTTAGATTTATATAAATCTATGTAATATTTTTCATATTTACACGCATCTTCAAAAGATAAACCTTCCTTTAGTATTTCATGTGTTATATTTAACCATCCGTATTTAATAATAGCGTTGAAAAATAGATGAGAATCTTTATATCCATGCCCATTTCTCCATCTACGGTTTGGATTCTACTTAGTTATTCCGATGTATACTTTATTGTTAGGAGTACTATGTTTGTAAACATAATAATTATTTCTGCATGCCATAATTAATTCTCCTTTTCTTTAAAGTAAATATTACCAGATGCAGTATCGATAATCATACCAATATCTTGCATCTGTTTCAGACTAAGTATACCAAATATTTCATAATCTGTATTTTGTTTAATAGACTTCTTTATATTATCTATATTAGTAGCTACAAACTGATACAACTTATGACCATTTAAATCTACGTCTAAATCTTTAGTATGATAAACTTCTGATGCTTCTCCGCCAGCTCCTACAATGGTAGAAGATAGTTTACTGCCAAGTTTATATCCTAATTCTTTAGTTTTTGTTATATCCACTAAAGCAATGGAAGCACCAGTATCTACTAAGAAGTATACAGATTTACCATTTACTTTTAAAGGTAGTAATAATCTATTATTTACTACACTTATCTATTGATCTAGTTTTTCCATTACTTCTCTCCTACTACTTTATTTTTTAGGGATGTCTTTGCTTTAAGTTTTTCTCTTTGCATAGCCGCTTCATCCTTTTGTTTTTGTAGTTTCTAAGCAGCTGTTAATTTCTCTCTTTCAAGCTGAATCTTCTTGTCTTCAATCTCTTTCTTCATCTATTGTTCACGAAGTTTAGCATTGAATTCAAATTGTTTACCAGCTTCTTCAGATGCCTGTTTACGTTCAGCTAAAGCTTGTGCAGCGATTTCCATAGTATCTGGAATACCATTATCATTCTAATCTTGATCTTCTAATCCTCTGTAAGCCTGAAGTTGAGCAACTGTAATCCTAGTAGCGTTATCTGAATCTATCTTATACTTTTCAAGATCCATTTTAGCTTCTTCTATCATAAGCTCTTCTTCCTTAACTTCGTTCTGCATTTGGATCATTTGCTGTTCTCTCTGAGCCTGTTGCTCTTCCAAAGCTTGCTGCTGTTCCATACGCTTCTGTTCAATGTCTTCTAAGCGATTCTTAATCATATTAATGTTATCCATTGTAATGATTTCGGCGATATCTAATAGACTAGCACCATTCTGCATAGCAGGCTGCATAAGCTGTTTAAGTGCTTCTAACTGTTGCTGATTCTTAGTAGAATCATCCAAAAAGATATCCATATCTTCATAGAAGAAGTCATCACTAAGAGTTAAGAATGCACGTGTAGCATCATCTAATACATAGTGTACACATCTCTTATCACTATCCTTCCATGCAAACTTAGCAGTATTGAGTAACATACTTAATACTTCTTTCTTTACTTGATTGTGAACCCAGAATAACGGTTCAGTAATGTGAGCGGATTGTACTACAGATCTTTCAACATTACCTACTAATTCATTAGATGAAATTGCTCCTTCTCTTTGTTTAGTAACACCAGTAATCTCGGATACCATTGATTCAATCTTATCCATCAGGTTAATGTATTGATCAATAGTATTAGCCATAGTAAGATCTAATGCGGTAATCTGATTGAACTGTGATGGCTTACCACCTTCTCTACCAGGTATATCCCAACCTTCTTCATATGGGTTTACAAAGTTAACACCTAAAGCTCCTAAGTAATGCATCCACTTTGCTACATCAATATTCATGCTTTTAGGTATCTAAGTAATATCCATAGTTACTACTTTACCTTTATCTCTAGCCATTGCTAGCTCAAGTCTATACCATATTACAATATACATATACTGTAATGGTTTCATCATACTAACTAAGGACCTAGGAGAACTATTGGTATTGTTGTATACTACGCCAGTATAAGGCAGTTTTTGCGAATTAGGGTTATCAGCTGAGATATGTTGATACTCAACTGGCTGTATACCTATATATAGGTCTTCTCCAACTCTGTATCCTTCCCATACTTCGATAATCCATGTCCATTCTACGTTAACTTCCCTACCTGTAACTTTATAACTTTCATCTACTTCAAATTCCTCTTCTGCCCCAGTTTCAGGGTTAAAGATAGTAACAAATCCAATCTTCTTAAACGATTTCCAACAACAATGCCATACATTGATATTATCTGCATTTTGAAATGGGTTAGAACTAAAACCATTAATAGTTCTAGTTTTAATATGCGGATAGTCTAAAGATGTCTTACGAATCTGTGGATTAAGTCCTCCTCTGGTACCATCATCCATCATATCCAGCAATTCGTTTAACTACTTCTCTGACATTTTATCATAGAATCTGTCATAGATCTCAGTAGCAGACATATTCATTTTACGACAGCACCAAGATGCTTCGTGAATGAATTCTAAATCAGCAGATTGTTCATAACTGAAACTTAGTGGATTTACTCTTTCAACATAAGGTTCCCCATTAATTACCCCTACATAGTAAATCTCTTCTCCAGCTATCAATGCATCCTTCCACCCCTTGAAGAATTCATGTGTAACATTTAACTTCTGCTTCAAATAGTTTAGACTATGTTGTGCTGCAATTTCTGCAATATCTTTATAATCTTTTGTTAAGTATTTCTGTATCTACTCAGGTGTCATTATCTCACCAGACTGTAAAGCCTCTTGATATCTAGCCTACTCTTCGGGACCAAGTTTAGACATAATAGATGCCTATACATAATCAATAAGTAATTGTTTAGCTTTATCCTATAGATCACTAGTAGCAATATCACTAGTTCTTACTACTCTAAAGTTGAATGGGCGCTTAGTCTCTTCTCCAAGTAATAGATCTATCTTTGGTTTAATAATATTATAATCCTAAGCAGTTGCAGGAAACCCATCATCTTGTTTAAATGGGTTAGTAACATACTTTAGATCTTTTTCATTGTATATACTATTATACAGATCATAGTATGTCTGCATCTCTTCTTCCCTACTCCTACTATTACCATTTCTGGAAGAGGCACTGTGACCAATAATATAATCCACGCAGCTTTCTTTCCATTCCTTGGTCTTTTTAGACATAGGTACTTTCTATGCAGGAAATATGTTAATGTTATTCATAATTAAAACGTATACGTATTTGAATCATTAAATAGGTTAGGCATACTTGGTTCATCTGACCACTGTTGCGCAAATATTGGCCCATCAAATAATATCCTATTCCTATTCTCTTTAGTCTTTTCTTTAACAACTAAATTATGTAGTTGTTCTTTATAAATCATTAGCTATATTAACGCACACACTCTATCGAAATTTCCTTTGTCATTATAACCTATAAGTTCTTCCAATAGCGGTTCTGATAGTATCTTGGTTAAGTTCTTTTTGCCTGGAGCATACTCTTCGTTAAGCCAATCTTTTATCATACCTTCACCCCAGTCCTTAATCTACTTATTGATATGGCAACCCTTTCTACGCTATACTTTTGAGTTACCAACAATGTCGTTAATGATATCAGGTTGATCTGCTAGTAAGTAATCACAATGTTTAGCAGTAAAGTATGGGAATATGCCTTTACGTTCATTTTCGTACATCAATCTAGCATTATAGTAAAGCAATAGTTTACGTGCATTCTCGTAGTATTCCTCTGCTGTAGAAGGCCTTCCAGTATACTCAGCAACAATTATATCATAATATTCTTCAAAGCTCTAGAATCGCTTGTAAATGAACATAGAGCCTAATGAATTAGTACCAGCCTAATCATGGTCATACGGGTCCATACCCGCTATGTACAATCCAACAGGTGCGTCCTATACTGGGTGTTCCCATATTACTATTGAACCAGTAGGGTCATCATCTTTACTTAACGGATATTTAGTAATGTCGCCTCTCTTCTTAGGTATCCACTTAAGTAAGCCATCATCACCAAACACCAAGTCACCTACTTGTTTGTGATTTTGTAGACTACGATTGGTACGAATCATAGCTAAATGTGCTTGTAATTCTTTCTTAGGGAAGATGTTACCATTAAATTCGAGCATTGCTTCAGCAGGTGTAATAGGTCGCTCTGCTACATATCTATCTACAGCTGTAGTGCTAGTAGCATTTTCTATTACATCTCTACGTAAGTCTAATATTCTGTCTATTGACTTTTTATGCAAAGTATTACCATCTACATCCATATACAGACGATTGCCATTATCGTCCATGTCAGATATATTAGTATACTGTGGCACAAAGAATCCACATGGTTTATCTCCTGGGTTTTCATCCCATATATTCTAGAAGCCTAAGCAGTTATAACCTTTAGGATTGTAGAACATATCCTTCAATGTATCAAACGCTGAAGACGGATCACCGCCAGTACCAAATGCTAACATAAGACCATACGCTACACCATCTTGTTCTACAGAAGGTCTAGCAATCTGCCATGCTGCACCTAATTCACTGAATGAACCTGCTTCCTCAAATAAGATAAGCTTACCTGATTTACCACGTACTACGTCAGGATTGTCTTTTAGAGTAACACCAATGATTTCAGATTTGTAACCCAATTCTATTTCATTACCATACTCGTCTTTAACATTAACAGCTGCACGTTTACGCATCTAAGTATTAACAGATCTTTTCTTACCCCAAGCTGTATTCTTATCAATAAAGTCCATGTAGTCCCACGCTTTAGTAAGAATACCATCTTCAGTAAGATACTGTTTATTTGATGCATATATATATGTCTTACTATCTGGTATTAGATAATAGTTACGGCAAGCCATAGCTGCACCTTTAAAGGAGTAACCACGACGTCTGGCTTTTAATACACACATATGTGTACCTGATTCTTCAGCTTCCTATATAGCAGTAAAGTAATAGTAATCATAATCCCAGAAATCAGCAAATTCTACTTTCTTTACTTTGCGTTTCTTTTGATTGCCAAATCTATCTGTATATGTTTCATACACTACTCTAGAGATAGGACAATAGTTCAAATAAAAATAGTTATACCCGCTTATCCAATCACCATCTTCAGCAGTATAACCATCTATACAATATTTAATTTCCTTGTCCCAGAATTGAAAATACTCTGTAGTATTCTTAGGGTAGGGACAATAAGAGCCAGTCTCTATGTACTATAGAGCTGGCTTTCTGAACTTATTGCTATTCTTAATAGGCTTATAAAAATCAATCTTGCTTACTATCTATCTATCTTCCATTATCTTCTTTTCCGAATTGAAAAGGGAGGTATTTAACCTCCCTAAATGTTGCGGGAGTTGGACTCGAACCAACGACCTTCAGGTTATGAGCCTGACTAGCTACCAACTGCTACATCCCGCCATAATAGAGTTATACCACTTAACTCTATAAAAGTGCCTACTTACGATTAGGACCATCATTAGCTGTGTTTACTATTGGATCAAATAGTAAGTGACTTAGGTGGTTACGTTGATGCGCGCTCATCTTCAATTCTTTATCAGCTTTTCTAGCTTAATATTTTTTATATGTCTGCTTCCATTCAATACAGAGTATATCATAGAATTGCTCACATTTAATTTAGCCGCAGCTTCTTTAACGCTATCTACAACTATTGTCTCACAATCTGTTTTTATCACTACTCTATATTTAGATTTAAAACTACCTTCATTAACTGTTTGAGTATTAAACCACTCTTGTTTATATCTTTCTAATTCTTCTAGAGAGAAAGCTGCTAAATAATTATGAGTTTGTTTATATGTTCCATTTGCAGTTTTTGTTAGATTAGATCTATGTATATTAACTATCTTTGCCGCAGCAGTAACACTAATTGCATATATCAAACTGTGATCTTTTAAAGAGTATAGATAAATGGGTTTATAGAGTTTAACAACATTTTGCTTGACTATTTCTGATATTTTCTTTTTCTGCTCTACAGTCATTTTTAGACCAAGTACTCCAAAATCTCCTCCTTTTGTACAGTTATATCCATCAGAGTATGCTTTATATTCTTCTATGTATTTTATTTCAAGATCATCCAATCTCTTAATTATACTCTCTGTTGGCTCTTCTGGATCTGGAACAAACGATTCTAAAATATCTATAGAAAAATTATGAAACCCATACTTATTAATAGCTCGATATATTGGTAAATCTATTTTCATATTTTTTGCATTTCTAAGATGATCTTTTATTCTAGATCTTAACTTAATACTTTGCCCAACATAACATTTACCATTTATATTGTTTTTAAATATATATATACCAGCTAATTTTGGATCAATTTCTCTATAAGTCATATTAATGCGATGTATTGGTTGGGGTGGTAGGAATCGAACCCACTCACATAGAGGTTTAGAATCTCCGACGCTACCGTTACGTTACACCCCAGTATATGCTTGACTTCTTTCAAGACACTCAAGCTATGTCCAGTCATAACTTTACTATTGAATAGTTATTTCTTCAAACTACGTTTTACAGGTTTAAAGATTCTCTTATACCACGGAGAATGCAATAGATCTTGGCGTTTAGCTTCACATTCTGCAATAGCTTCAAAAATATCTTTATTCTCGTCTGTAAGATCCAGAACTACATCTGGCATTGTAAAATTGTTCTTCATATTATTTTCAGTGTTAATACTCAATAAAACGCTTAACTTTATACTAGTTTCCATGTAATGTTTTTTTTAAACAAATTAATTTAATTCATAAGGATTAATCTCAGCATTACCTTTTACTTTAGTACTAGATAACTCTTCACTCTTAACTGCTTTCTCAAGTAAGTCTAATGATTTATAGACATTACCTACGCTTGTCATACCAGCTAGAATATCTTTAATCTTCTTCTCGTCTAGTATTTCATCTAGTGAATCTCTATAGTACTTACTAATACTATCTAACTTCAAACGCATATTAGTTAGCATCTGTAAAGTATTAGTATTTTGAAATCCTATGAATTCTTTTTCACATTGTATTTCATCTGTAGTCAGCTTATAATTAGCATCACCTAGTAGTTGTTTCTTAAGCCTTGGTTCAATATTCTCTTTATCAGAACTAAGTACATATGGACTATCCCATTTATTCTTTAATACAATGTAACTGATTATATTAGTAGCATGCTCTTTATCAGGTTTGTCAGCATCCCACACCTTTTTAAAGCATGGGATACCTAAAGCATCTGAATGTATTACTACTTTACCTCCAAGTATGTCAAATAGCTTCATACGGCTCTATCTTTATCACTTCAGGGGTTAAAATCCTCTTCAATTGGTGGATTTTCTTCATGAAGCAGCTTCATTAACAGTCTTTTTTATAGTCTTTTTTAACGAAATAGCTAACTGATCTGTACTAGGAATAACAACTGTTTGATACTCTAATCTATCGCTGTTACCTCTAACCCATGTACCATATATTGCTAGTATATCACCTGCTTTAAACGGAACTAGTTCTCCATCGATAAGTACTTCTCCGTCTTCTTCAGCAATGTATGTTTCATCAATATAGAAACTGCACTTTTTCTCTAGTTCTCTTACCTGTATGTTTTCCATATTGTCACCAGTAATACATACTTTTAATTTACCGTCAATTATATTTTTCATATTGTTTATTTTAGTATTTTATTACATAAGTAGAATAATCCACAACCTGTTATCATAGCAATCCATAAATACATCATGCTTTCTGATATGATTATCATATCTTCCTAGTATTTAAATAAAACTCTCTAGTAAGTCTATCTACTAGTTCAATTGCATTATCTAAAGAGCAGTTAGGATTCACATACTCCGGATTCATTCGATACTTCTGAATTATCTGCTGATAATACATTATCTCCTGTTGTAGACTCTCCTGTGTTATGTTCATTGTGTTGCAGTTTTTCTGGTTCTAAAATCAAATCTGTACCTTTATCTTCTACTGTGTTTCCAGTGCTACCGTAGCCACCTTCACCTCTATCTGTATTACTTAGTTCATCTACAAATACTGGTTCTCCATGGAAACAAGGTACTATTACAAGCTGACCAATCTTCTCACCAATTTGGTATACTCTAGGCAATGCATCAGTAGTAAGTTTAAACTTCATCATCAGTTCACCTCTGTATCCTTCATCAATTACACCAACACAATTAGTCAGCATCATTGATCTCTTTGCTACAGAACTACGCATCATAAGTAGACCTACATATCCTCTAGGGATCTCTACTGCAACATCAGTATGATATACTAGAATTACTTTGTTAGCTTCGTCTAACTCCTGTGTTAACCTAGTAGCCGTAAGATCATAGCCTGCATCTGTTGCGTGAGCTTTAACAGGTAATACACCGTTAGATTCTTTGATAATTGGAGTATTATTTTCATCCACTCCTTCAACATAATTAAGTTTCTTAAATTTCAATACTGGTTCTTCAAATTTCATTGTCTGTTCCATTATTATTTTCTTTATTTGTGTAATTAATTAAGTAATTACTAATTCTTCCTGCAACCCAACCAACTAAGTAAGCATAATGTTCATTACCTGCTTCATAATTACTTTTAACTATTCCCAAGTAATCGAATATACCGTCTGCGACATGAACTGATTCATGGGGAACTACTTCAGATACCGTGTTCTCAGCTAATTTAGTATTAATCAAAACAAGTAAGCCAACTGCTCCTGTTTTCTTTTCTCTAACACACACTGTTACACCATCTACATTATCATTTGATACTACGATATCTCCTGGATTTTGATTATTCGAAGCATCCTACATTGTATCATAACCGTCAAACAACTTATTAGCTTCATTCAAACATTCTACTGTTCCAACATATAAATACACTGGATATATCTCAGGATCATATGCAACTATTTTAGCCTTCGCTTTCTTCATTTAATCTTCTATATATATTTGCTATTACTTCATTACTTAACATATATAAGTAACAGTAAGTATAATCATCAAGGTAATATTCTTCATCAGGAGTAATTATCCTATTACTTTTATCATCTAATTGTATCTCACATTCTTTATGTAAACCTATAGGATAAGACATTTTATAATAGACCATTAACTCAACTAGCTGTGTTCGCAGCTCCTAATTTAGGTCTTTTACTTTCACTCTTCTTATCGTCTTCATACTTCTTCTTAATCTTTATCTTACCTAAGTAAGAGAACATCAGTGTTCTAGTATCTTCTTCATCAGAAATTACCTTATTAGCAAACATAAAAGGATGATTGCATATTACTTCTATTACTTGATGTGGTAGATTGTATTTCTTACTTAGTTGCTGATATATATTCTGTGTATTCTTTTTCATCAGAAAGATGTCTAATATTGTAGAATCTATTAGTAAGTAATTGATTTAATCCTTTATTACTATCTACAGTATTTGGTCTGATAGTATTAATAGTAGCTAAAACATCCTCAGCTCTGTCTATCCAACCTAGACGGTTAAGTAACCGTAACTTGGTTACTTCTTTGTTAGAGTATTTCTTCTTCGGTTCTAACAGTACTAGGCGAGATGTTCTTGGATTACCAATCATTGACATTGTTTCGTCGAATACGTAAAACTTATTATAATCTAACTTTTTTCTAGTAATAAATGACCAAATCTTTTCATACCATTTATATTCTTTACCTAAGAATATAGTTCCTGGTTTAACTTCAATTTGTTTCATTTTTCAATCTTAATATTAAAGTGATCTGAACTCTATCACCAATTATTTCGGGTATAATTGCCTTATTAACAGTAATTTCATCCTCCACTTTTCCTTGCACTAACAGACCTTTTTCTTTGAATCTCCCTATATATCGACTTAAATTGTCTGGAGTAATTCCAAGTTTTTGTCTGATATATTTTCTATTCTCTGTATTAATTACATTCTTACTATGACCAGGGAGCTTTTCGTAATTAACGTCTAGCTCGACCAAAGTAGTCATAAGTTCTAGCTCCCTGTCAGTAAGTTGCAATACTCCATTTAGAGAAGTAAGGAATTCTTTGTAAAGGTCAGTCTTATTGACTTGCTTTACCAGTTTATTCATTTTGCTAATTCCTTAATTTTATCAAGCAATTTGGTCATATTATAATAAACAGTCTCTGCTTCTACTTTAACACAAGTAGGGATAAGGCCTTCATTATACTTACTCAATACTTCATCTAAATCACTATCATATTTCTGAAGCATTGTATCACAGAAATCTTTGATAGCTTCAAGTCTAGTATCATTGTTAGATGATTTCATTTCAAGCAAGTAACCTTTCTCAACCAATTCATTTGCGGTATCTTCATCTACAGCAACAAATCTACTACTGAATTTATCCTGAACATTAAGAACCAACAAACCTTTTTCATTAGGCTCAAGCATATCACCTTTACGCGCTGCTGCAAATGATTTAATTACTTTATAACTATTCATATTATTAATCTTTTTTATTTAAACCTTTGACTGCTAGTGTGATCATAAGAGCACATAACAGTACTACTAGTATGTCTTCCATAACTGACTATAAAACGGAGGTGTAACAATGATGTTAATTTTAGTTAACACATTTTAACATTTAAAGTATAGATAAAATAAAAGGTAGCCTTGAAAGCTACCTTTAAATAATTAATTTTTATTTTATGAAAAACACAATTTAATTTTGTGTCATTATTTATTAACTACGGCAATCACGTCGTAAGGTTTAACCAACTGACTATTCTTATATAAATCAAAGTCTTTTGCAAACTTCTTGTTATATACTATAGTACTTCCAACCTTATATGTAGACTCTTCAGGAGTAGTTAGACAAGTAGGTAACGCAAGTACCACACCCTTTAAGAATTCAGATTCAACATCTTTAGTCTCTGTCTTAGTTTCATACTTCTCAAATCCATCTTCATCTTTCTCACCTGTTGGAATCTGTGTAGTGATATCTTTCTTAACCATTACTGGTTCTAAAGGCTTAACTAATACATCTTTCTCAAATGTATATTCCAAGTTGTTTACAACTGTTTCTAGTATTTTATCTTCCATGTAATTATAAACGTATTATTTCTTAGTATGTTTCACTTCTTTAAGGATATTGCCACCATTTGAGCAACAAAAATGCACAGCTCTAGAAGGACACTTTGTTAGATCACCAAATGCACAGCCATCACAACTACCAGACTTATTAGCTTCAATTAAGTACTGTTTACTATTTATCTCAACTGGTATATTATTCTTAATAATCTCAGCTAACTCTTTATCGTATATGTACATTACTTTTTATTTAAATCTAAAATTACTTCTTTGAAAATATAACCCTGAGTACAGTAAGCAGTTCTATTTGCATCACATCCTGTATTCAGGAAAGCACACCCTTTACAGCTACTTTGATCTGTCTCCATTGCTAAGAAAAAGTCTTTACCATTTACATCTACATATTTACCCGGATATGCAATTGGTCGTCTCTTACTAGTATTTAATATCTTATTTGCCATAGTATATAATTATTATAAAGTAATTAGTAAAGTAAGAGTAGATTATTAGTTAATTAGTATGTATATACTATGTAATTACTAACCCCTCTTACTCCCCTATAAACGTATAAGTTCTTACTTAGGTTGTACTAACTTGTACTATAATTAACAGTTTTTAACTATTTACTTATTGCCTTTTATATAATAGTTAATGCTTGTTAATGTGTAGATATACCATCTACTTTACTACGTTTTATATGTGTAACCAACCAAGATTGATATGATAAAATTAATTAAAGGTAAAGAATTACTTAGTACAGTAGTAGATGACATAACTAATAAATTACATGAAAAAGCAGAGCAAAATTTAGAATTACCAAGGATGATATACTGTTATGCTGATAGTGCACTTATAAAAGCGTTATTGAGTAATCCTAAATTAGGAGTTAGTTCCTTTACTTATAAACTCAATGATTTTGATGTGACACTATATTTTGTTCCTTGTGACTATTTACCTTTTGGAGTAGTAGATTATGGATTTTTCTAATATAAAAAAATTTTTACGAGTTATTTTGTGTGTGGGGAGACCTGCACATAAATCACTCCCCGGGATATAGTAATGGGAGGAACACCCGTAGGTATCTAAACAGAGGGTAAAAACTCTTCCCTTTCAAAGCTATGTTAACAAGAATCGTAGACGCAAGAATGGTAGACTTAAAAAATTCCAGCGTTTCGCAAGCGGTTTATATTAAAGCCGTTGAAGAAAGTGTAAGTACTTCAGAAAAGAAAGAACTCGTAAAGAAAGACGCAAAAGGAAGAAGGATATTTAACGCTAATGTGTTAAATAAATCTATGTTTCCAAACGTTTTTCATACGGTATTATTTCCTGAAAATGAAGAACTTGTCGAAATGTTTCGCGAAATCGTTGAAGAAAACGAGGACAAAGAAGAAAATGAACGTGATTATCCAATGATTCACTTGTGTAAAGAAAATGTACCGGTTAGCGATATTTCTGGCTCTGAGTATATTATGCGCTATACACGAGACGACGACGACGGTAATTTTCAAACGGGCGACGTCGTATTAGACGACGACGGAAACGTTAAAATCTTTGACCAAATTACAGTAGTTTTGCTTTGTGATGATAATGATGAACCAACCGAAAATGCTGTACGTAAAGCCCGCAACCGCTACAAACAAAACATGAAGTTTGACGACGAATTTGGTTTTGCCGTTTGGCAAACATACGAGGAATACCTCGAGGAAGAAAAGGAGAAAGCCGAAAAAGAAGCCCGTAAACGTGGAAATAACAACGACGGTGGGTCTGAGTTTGCAGATAGAGCAAACGCGCGCAATAAAAACAACAATCAAGGGGGTAACAATCGTAGACGTTAAAAAATTTAGGTGTGTGAGTGAGTGGGTAAGACTATCTTTCACTCCGCACCTTTTAACATTCTCGACAAACGCAAAAAATGTTGACAACTCAATATATAGCTCTTGTTCTCTACGTTCCTCACAATAGCTATATGTCGACATAGCACTTTTTGGAGTGGCGCAAGCTACGGAATAACATAAGTTTTAGACACCTACGAGTATTCTAAACATACACTTACAGAGAGGAAGGAACTGATCACTCCTTTATTCCGTTGTAAATTGACTGTAATAGCTTCGAAAAAACTGTAAGATTTATTTAAGTAACCACAACAGTAGTAACTTTATCTGTTTAATACAGAGAGGCTGATAGGCGGGAACTATTCAATCCTAGTTTTAAATTTTTTAAATTAACAAAAAACTATAAGACAGTCTGGTTCCTCTTAGGATAGGGCGTCTTGCAACACCAGTTTCTTATAATAAGTCTAAGATGGAAATGTCGGTTACGATTAATAGCACCATTGGCTCATCCTTATAAGTTTTAGGTGTTTGACAAACGGGAAAGACCGTTCTTGTGCTTTTCGTGTTTCGGGTATTGGAACATAAAATGCGACGTAATTGCTCCGTTCAATTCAAAGAGCGTTAGAGAAAAGGCTCATAGCTGGGTGAGAATCTATTCCCGGCATTTTTAAAAAACTCAATAACTTCCCAAGACATTGAGGGCACCAGTTTCTTTACTATAAAATGCGCGTAAACTGCCAAAAGGTGTGAGTTGCTGCTCGTAAAGTTTTAGGTGTAAAATGCACATTAATAGATTATAATAGTAAAACCATATGGTAAGGACACAGTTAGGTTCGCTGTGAGTGCATCCTTTAGTAGCAACTAACCAAAGCAAGTATAGATGGGAATAAGCTATTACCTCGATAGGCTTAATGAGGTGCTTGACAGTCTGACACTAACTGAACAATAAGTGTCAAATTTCTTTAGGTATCTAACTATTATATCAACACAATGATATATGAAAACTCGTGTATTTGTGTTCAGGTTTTAGATGTAAAATACAATTTAATTCAAAGTGATATGGAAGAGAACAAAGACAACAAACAGTCTATCCTAGAAGAGATATTAGAGCTTCTATGGGAAACCTTTGCAGTAATTATTTGTGCTGCTCCCTTTTTATTAGGAGTATATGCGCTAATCAAATGTATATTTGAGGCTATCTTTAGATAAGGCGAAAGCCTATAATTTAATATTATCAAAATATGAAACGAATAACAAATTACGCATTGAATTGCCTTATAGAACAAGGTATTTCAAAGGAACACATTAAGAGTCTGATTAAAGCGATCGAGAATCAGACGAGAGACAATATCTTGACACCTGAGCAGGCTATAGAGATATTGTTAGATGGTGTAATATATGAAGAAGAGTTACATCAACAAACTGTACTTGACTCTAATGCTTGCAACTCTGGCAGTACAAGAGTAGAGAAAGCACTATACTCTAAGAAAGAGGCTGATTTGAAAAATTATATTACTGATACAGCTTATCGTTACATAAAGAATTCAAGTAGTATGGGAAAATACCATCTATACATCCGTTTACCTATATGGACAGGTATTACTGGAGCGGATATATATAATATTATGCAGAATACCTGTAGATTCTCAAATCTTTTTATGGAAAGTATCAATGTTAATATACGTGGAAAAAATATTAACCGTCTATTTACATTAAAAGACTGCGAGACTATCTTTGCTAAGATAATATCCAAAGTTCCTAGTAAATTCTGGGATGACTGCATGGTTATATATACACCGGATAAATATTTATCCATAGATCATGCTGCTAAAGAGTGGTTTAAAAAGTAAGTCAAGACAAAAAATTAATTTAGCTACTGTTATTTTTATAGCAGTAGCATATGCTAGTTTGACGGAATTGGTAGACGTACACTACATGGAGAGTGTGGAGAAATCCATCGAGGTTCGAATCCTTGAACTAGCACTACAATCAAGCGTGATTGTATGTATTCGTTTTATTAACTCGATAGAAGGAGAACTCTTAATAGCAAATGCTACTGTGAAGTAGGTATTGCTATTTTTATTTGTAAACATTTATAATTATAAATATACAGATATTATGGAAAAGATTATCAAAATCAAAATTGGAGACTGTAAGAACAGACTCGAGCCGATCAAAGTATTTAACCAACATGCAACTGCTAGTATCTCTAACTTTGGTTATACTCTTATGATGTCTAAACTACAAGCAGGAGAAGAAATAACTTTAACTGTTGATAGTGAGACTGCTATTAATAAATTGCAACATCTTGGATTAAATGTAGAACCACTATGAAAGGGAGTTATATCCTGAATAATATTAGTACTACAATTATATTGATTCTTATTACTGCTCTAGGTCTTATATATTTACATGATAGTCATCCGAAAGTGTATAATTATATTGAGATGAAGAATACCTATAAGAATTGTATAATAGTAGGAAAAGAAAACAAGGATAATACATACAAATTGAAATTATGCAATCCGTATATACACGAGAATGAATTAAGAGTAGATTATGTTATACTTGTTAAGGACTATATTTATTTCAATAAATTCATAGGAGATACAATCAAGTGAAAAGAAAGGAACTAACCAGAAAGGAGTATAAACACAAATTGTTAGTATATATGCCATATGTAATATTACATGTACTTCTAAAAAACAAAGCATTAGGTTTGTACTGTAATAATGTACTTTCTACTAAAGCTGACTTTTTTAGTAGCATTTACTATACATGTAGTAACAATCCATTAGTATGGCTAAATAGTGCATTCTATTGGAAATACACTCCTGAAGGAAGAGAATTTTGGGTAAATATCTTTGAACAAGCTGCCATAAAAATAAAACGAGGCTTATGAAACTAACAAAAAAAAGAAAACAGCAATTAAGGCATGATTTAATTGTAAATATGCCGTATAGTCTATTACATACTTTGTTGCACTTTAAGGTTCTAAGTAAATTCTTAGAATATTCTTTAATATATTATCCTACTTTCTTTCCAGAGAATTATGATTGTAAATACAAAGAATGGAATGGAAATGGATATATATGGTTAAATAGAATGTTTCCTTGGGGTCGTACTGAAGAAGGACTTAAGTATTGGATGAATATTTCTGATTGGCTTCGTGAACATCGTGATAGCCTATGAATAAGCAGCATGTTTGGAATTCAAGATCTTGGATGCAGTGCAAACGAAACCTAATAGGTGGAAGATATGCATTAGTATTAGGTAATCTAAAAAACTTAATTCAACACAATAAGGAAAGTGAATTCATGGAACTTACTGATGAAGAAATTAAGTACATTCGGAGGGCCACGAAGGCCTTAGAACATCTTATCAAGATCAAAGAAAAGAGCACAAATATTGTGCTTGATAAGTTCAATAAAGTTTAACAATTTAAAACCATTATCAAGATGGAGATGAATGACAGACCGCCTTTTAATAAGGCATGGCTCTGGGTAATCTTAATTATGATTATCGGTGCCATTGTTTTTGTCGCCTTACATTGGAATGTAGGTGAAGTTAAGAACCTATTCTCGAAAGAGGAAGTTTCTACAGAATCAGTACAACCTGAAACAGTAGTAATTCGTGATACTATCACGATGCCTACAGTTGAGGATGTATTGTTAGCTCGTGAAGTAACTAAAGAGCAACACAGGAAAGATTCTGTATTTATGCAAATGCCTAAAGCTGCACTTGCTGCGGTATTGATGAAGATTGGTACAAATTCTACAATTAAGGAAATAGTAGAAGAGTACGAAAGTAACATTAGTATCTATAGTAATGTAATTTTAGGTGCGGAGATACAGGATAAAATATTACAACCTGACTCTTTAAGGCCAAAGCCAGCTACATAAGAGTAGTATTCTCTTGTGTATCATTGTAGCGGTTCGTGAGAATAGCTACAATATTTCTTAATCTATCTTAAATTGCTTTAAGTCATCAGAAAATGACAAACCTGTGGGGCGTAAGTAAATACTTTTATGCAAGAGAAGAAGAGTGGTGATTACTCTGATTAGTATTGATAGTCACAAGTATTTATAATCGTGCGGACGTAAAAATCAGGTAGTTAGTAAGATTTCATTTCCACGTGATTTCTGCATAACTTTAAAAGTGCTTAGTGGGAGTTAAGATTAATTAGTTACAAGATTTCATGCTTAATAAGTTAGTGTATGTAGCAAACGTGGTATCTGCATAATACCAAGACAAAGAGTTGTCTTTATTAACATTCTACTATGGTGCAGAATAGTAGACGTCATCAAATTTAGTATTAACATTAAAATTTTAAATATTATGTAAAAATGGATAAACCAAACAAATTAAAATCTGTACTGAAATGGATTAAATCTTATTTTAGTATTCAGAAAAGTAAAGAAGCATACTGTGCAAGGCATGGTCATGCTTGGATTAATGACTTTGATCCTGAGAATGTTGATGGAAAGAAGTTAAAGCAGAGAATTTACTGCACTCGTTGTCATCAGAAATATCATGAACACGAGTATTATGTGCATCAAATCGGAAAGAATATTTCCAAGTAAATAACTTAAATTACATTATCAAAATGGAATTAATTATTATTGCTGTTCCTAACAGGATTAGCGAAGACCAAGTAACAGAGCTTGGGGCTAAATTAGCAGAAATGCTAAATGTCAGTACAATTGGTATTAATGTACTAAGTGATGAAGATTTACTGCCAGGAGGTGAATGTGTAAGAGCTTGCACAGACATTGAAGACAGTAAGTTTATCAAAGCTTTGAAAGCAGTCAATGAATTGATTGATTTTCACAGTGCAGACATCACAAACAGATTTCTAGAATGTGTTACCAGTAATCTGATTGAGATGCCTATACTGCAAGCACTTGCCACAGGACCAATGTCTAAAAGAGATCATGTTATAGGTATGGACTTACATGGTGCTTATTACAGTAAATTGGCAAAAGGATTATTAACGATTCTTACTACTGACAAAAATGGGAAAAACCTTTAAGGACTCATATCCAGGCTCAAAGCTTTCTCAGAAAGCTCAGGCACGAAAACGTTCAACTAAAAAGATCCGTAAAATGGATCCGTATGACCGTAGAAGTGCTTTGCAGAATTGCAATCAATGATCGGATTACAGTTTACAATTTTTGAACTACAGGATTTCCGCCAGATAGACTGTAGGTTTTTTACTCAACTAAATGTTAGTAAATGGTGAACCAGTCCCCTGAAGACTACAAATATACCAAACCCCTAAAGGAAGCCACAAGCGTGAGCTAGAGTACTATGGACTATACAACGGTCAACCCTATAATAGGGTCAGGAGAAGGAAAAGGGTTATCTACGAATAAGTATTAGAAATAAGTAGAGTAGTCTTCTTTTTGAATTTCGTTTAAATAACTATATTATTAACAATTAAAAACTATCAAAGTATGAAAACAAATTTATCTTTCTGTCTAATGACAACAGTGTTGTTGTGTGAAGAATTTAACCCTGAAACTTTTTGCGGCGCAGCAGATTCGTTCAAATCACCTTCAAAGAATGCAGTAGAAGCTGCAAAACAGGAGATGGCTACAGAACGTGAACAGCTCGCTAAAGATGAAGCAAAACGTCAGCTCATTATCGATGAATACTCACAGAGTCGTACAGCCATCGAGGCTCGTTACAAGAGAAAAACGGGTGAGCTTGAAGTTAAATATCTGAAACTGCAAACTGAGGAAAATCGCGCGTATGCTGCCGGTGACAAGGATACGGACGAACACCGTAAGAAACTGATGTCATTCCGTGAACAGAAAGAGAAAGAAGCGTCTGAACTTTGTGAACAAAGACGTTCTGAGATTCGTAATCTCAACAAGGCTTATCCGAAAGGTGAAAGCTATTGTAATGCTGCCGGATTATACTGGTAACATTAACTATTTACATTAAAATACTCGAGTAGCCTCTCTTGTAGAGGCTACTTATCTGAATTGGATTGAACGAGATCAGCAGGCAGTGTCAATAAGTCCAAAATAGACATAGTTATCCTAGGATTAGCTGAATTAATAGCATATGTAGATATATATCTACTAAGAGTAAGTAAAGAAAAATTTGCCATGTGCGCTTTTTGTATCGAATACAATGGTCTTGTACTACGTATGATAAGAGATTATCTGATACTAGTCTAATGACGATAAAGGAGCACAAAATCAATTTGAGTCTGAGTGATCTTTGTATCCTTACGAGTATAGCTCTCCTGCTCTTGAGTAGGATTCTGAGCGCCGTATACAGACAGAATTTTCAAAATCTTAAATGAATATTATCTATGCTTTGTGCGAGTTACATGTGCCCCTAATTAATAATTTTTTGGACCAACATATGTAACAAGGAGAGTATTTGTTTATATTAGAGTAGGTAGTTTTGGTTAACTGCCTATTCACATTGACTGTTAGGTCATTTGATTCGTCGTTTGGACGAGGGTTCGACTCCCTCATGCTCCACGCTTTATTAAAAGCTACTAAGGAAATAGAACTAGAGTTATTGATAGTGTGATACCGTGCTTCAAGTTCTTAAATCTTTGAACGGTATAAACCTGGGGCATTATGGTTTTTGACAGCGATAAGAAGAGAATGAATAGGTCAATAAAGCCAATAACTGGCAAAACTTTCGTATCTGACTATACTCGCCTAAGTGCTTGAGAATAGTCAAACGGCTAAGCTAATGTCGTAAAAAGCCTCGCATGTCCCTGCGTGTAATAAATTGGTTAGGTGTTGTTGTAAGCTCTCGACCCTGTAAAATATTAGAACTTAATAAGACAAAGTAGTATTGTGGTAATACGCTAGAAATAGAGATGGTGGGTTCGAATCCCACCCTTTGTCCTTCCTTTAACTTGTTAAATCATAATAATACAGAAACTATGAAATGGTATCAATATCTTATCTTACTGTTTTTAGGTATTGTTATATTCATTGAATGGTATATCATTACTGATTTACTAAATCATATGTAATATGGCAAGAGGTAAGAAAAAACATGGTAAGAAATATAGACAAGGAGATCTTACTAGTAAAGCAATGAGCTGTATTAGTAATAGTTATTGTAACACTATAGACGATTTATCATTACTTTGCGATATTAAAAAAGAAATTCATAGATTGCACGGAATAGGGATGATTTCTCCCTTTATAGCTTATGAAATAATTTCTAATGTCAGCAGAAGAGCAGTAAATTTATGACCTATTTGATCTATAAAGTATTATTAAATTTTTAATCAATAAAAATGAAAAGCGTATGGGTGTAAAAGACGCAATTAAAGATCGTATGCCATCAGAATGGTATATTGCTCTACGTCAACACAGAGTGTTGACAAAGTTTGTTAATTATGTGTATACTAGGTTTGTACCATATGAATGGCGCAAGAAAAGTGCTGCCAAGAATATGCACAGACATTCTGTAGCTCGAATAGTGCACTTATTTGAGAATACTGGATTTCTAACTTTATTCAGTCCAAATGACCCTGATTATAGTAAATGGAATGAAGTATATAATACTATTTTAGAAAATCAACAGAAATGGAAGTAAATACACAAAAGCCAGCAATTGAAGTCACTCGTTGGGTGAGATTCAATACTCCAGGTGCAAAGGAAAAGATGCTTGAACTAATGCAATCAAGTTCTAGTAAAACATCATTTGCAACTAAAGTTAAAGACAAATTCAATTTGTCAATGAATGATGCGTTATTTGTAGCAAATCAATTCTATAAAGAGTAAAATATGGTCGAATTAACAAAAGCAGGTTTGTATATTGCTCAAGGAGCAACAACAAACGTATTAATCCGTGTAGTCGGAACTGCTCCGATGTTAAACATTGTGAGCGGAGTGCTATTGAATAAAATGGCATCTCCAAGTGGTGAAGTTGTAGTATTAGGTCCAAATGATCCTGAAATTCAGGATATTATTTGTAATCCTAATGATTATATCTACGAATTACCCAGTATCAGCGAATCAATCGAAAAGTCTGGATTTGAGAAAGAGGTTAACAAGAATGTCGAGTATAGTGACAAACAATTCAACGAATGGGTTAGCACATACAAAGAATATTTGTCTTTATATAAAGACAATTGGGAACCAAAATTCACAATCTATCTACTTAAGAATACAAGGTATTCTAAGTCGCAGGTAGGTACTATTTTGAAGGAAATTATACGTCGTACTAAAATGGCACAATAATGAATACAGAAGTACCTCCAAATTTGTGTATGTATAAAGATACTCAGATTACTTTTGACGAGTTAAAGAAAGAAATTAACAAGCGCTTGAATGCAGAATGTCAGTATTATCCAGCTAGTGTACCTATTGTTATTGACCAAAATACAGTAACACCATTTCCAGTATTTACTGGCAGATGGAAAGAGGGAGAAACATGGTATGGGCTTATGCATGTTAATAATGGTGACGGCGCATTGCTTGCAGGTCTTAATTTAACTTGTCGCAATAATCGTACTATTAAGTACATTATTGATTGGCTCGAAAGAAACTTATTCAACTATATGTTGTCTACTATTGCTACGCAAAGCAAGACAGAAGTAGTTCGGTTACGAATTGGATATAGTATGATTATGTCTGTAGAGTCAATTGACAAATCTACATTGCTCCTATATGGTAAATGGATCCAAGATTTATATTGGGCCCGCAAGAGAGCAATTACAGAGTGGAGAATCGATAACATCGAGAAAGTACCATTCTAATACGGTATGCGGTCATTGGGTTGACCGCATATCACTATAATCTAGCACTATGAAAGAGGAAGAAAAACTTTTAGTAGAGCAAGCTAGAGACGGTTCTGAGAAAGCATTCTCAAAGTTATATCAAAAGTATAATAAAACTATTTGGTTTACTATCTATAACATTGTTAAAAACAGTGATGTAGCAGATGATTTGACATCAGTAGTATTTACAAAGGTTTACGAGAAGCTTCAAACTTATGTAAGTCATATTTCATTTGAAATGTGGTTAAAAACAATTGCTGTTAATACTTCAATTGACTATATAAGAAGAACTAAAAAAGAGCAACTTAACAACTATATTGATGATGATGAATATACTGGTCAACTTGATTCTAATATAAAGAGTCCTGAAGAACAGATGATTTTAAGTCAGAATGTAGAAGTTATTATGAAATGTATTCCATTGCTTCGTAAGAAGTATAGGGATCTTATCTATGCTCGCCTAGATGGGAAGTCTTACCATCAAATATCCGAAGAGCTTGCTATTCCTGAGGCAACCGTGAAAACGTGTCTCAATAAGGCAAGAGCAAAACTAAGACAACTTTTTGAAGATTATAAATAACCAATACTTACAAATTATGGCAAATGTAGTTGGATTATTGCTCTTTGCAATAGTCGTTCTTTATGTAATCGCGATGTGCATGAAGGACCCAAAAGTCTTTACTAGAGCTATTATGTTACTAGTATTAGGCTTAGTTGTAGGTGCAGGAGTAAAACACATTAAAAAATTAATGGAAACTCCTGAGAAAACTGTAGTAGCAGTAGAGGTTTCTAATTATCCCACACAGAGTAATTCTACATCCGTTGTATGGAATGCAGAATTAGCTGAACAAGACTCTGTGAGTCAGGAGCCTATATTAGAAAGTGACAACTCTATCGCTGAAACAGAAGGATTACCTACAGTGAGAGAAAAATGTGGTTATATAGATGATAGTTGAATGTATTTATAAATACGGGCAACATCATTTAAATAACTAGAGTAATTAACAATTTAAAAAACATTATCAAAATGTCTAAGAACAGAAAGAAAGCAGCAACATTAGCTGCTAAGAAAGCAAATGCAACTAAAGTAGCAACAGCTGAACCTACTAATAAAGTAGAAACTACAAAAGTAGAAACTAAAGTGGAAAAACCTGTAGAAGAGCCTGCTCCTACGCCGGCACCAACTCCAGCTCCGGAAACTCCGAAAGTAGAGAAACCGAAGGCTGAGAAAGCAAAAGATAAAAAACAGGAAAAAGCCGCAGCAAAAGATAAGCCTAAGGTTGATATCAAACCGAAGGCTGAGAAAGTTGAAACTGTTGTAGCCGAGGAAGTGAAACCTGAGGAAACAAAGGTTGAAGTCCCCGCTCCGGAAGTCAAAGTAGAGGATCCTAAAAACAAACCGGTAGACATTGGTAAGGGTCTGTTAGAAGCCGGAGGCAATGACCGCATTAGTCATGATAGTGGTATTACGTTGATGAAGATGTTTGCAGATGAATTCGTCAAAGACGATACTCTCAGCGAACCCGCTCGTAAAGCTGCTAAAACGTACTATCGTGGTCTGTTGATGTCTGAAATCCTTTTGTACGGAGCTCAGGTAGAAGCAGACATGCAAACGTTCGGTGTTCGTGTTAACCGCGATGTATTTAACGCCTTGCAAGAGGAAGCTAAAGCTATGTGGGGTATCGAACTGAAAGCGTTGCCTGACAAAAAGAATGATCAGCAGATGGTAATTGACTTCACTGGTTCTAACATTCCTAAAGAGGTTAAGGAAGCTGCAAAAGCCGATGCTAGAGCCCGTACAGAGGTAGCAGCAATTCCTGAACCGAATAAGGATATGGAAGAATCAGAGAAGGAGAAGGTCCTTCGTGCAATTCTTGTTCAGTCAACTACGAACAAAAGTGTATTTGGAAAGATCAACCAAGCAATTGAATGGTGTCGTGTAGCTTATAGCATGGAAGATTCTCTTCCGGCACAGATTCTTGCATTCATTATGCTTAAAGTTGGTAGCTCCTGGAACGGCGCACTTGATGCCGTAACCAGTGCAATGTATGGTAGTCTCAATTCTGAGCATACTGTTCTTGCACCTCATGCTCTGTTGAAGGCTTGGAATCCTACAGCAGATGATAAGAATATTTCACAGCTGGTAAGAGTATTTATCAGTCGTCATATTGAAAAACAATGTGCATCGTGGAATGAAAAAGCTAAAGGACGTTTAGACATTGCAGCAGCTGAAACAGGTGTTGCTAATAACTTAGTAATCGTAACTCATAATATTAAGTTAGGATTACAGCAGAACGTTCTTGACGGTGTTCTCAAGAAGGAAAAGAAAATCCAGATTGTAGACGAGGACAAAAAGCCCTTTGAAACCGTCAATGGCGACAACGTTTATAAGAAATTATCCACTGCGTATGGTGATTCTGAATCTATCCTGAAAGACAAGATTGCAGAAATCAGTAAACTGTACAACGCGCCGGTTAATCGTCTTACTAATTACGTTGACAAATCCGCGTATGCCGAATAAAGCATCAATCAATGAAGCTCAGAAATTTGGCAATTGCTGCATTTGCAGTAATTTTCGGAGGGTTTATTGGATATGATCCATTTACCCCAAGTCAGGCAGTTCAAGCCGGAGAAATGGTTATTCCTCGTGTGGTAGACGTACCTAACAATGGAAAGAACCTAGCTCTGAATATTGATCTCAGAACTGACAAAGTAACTGTAGGAGAAACATCCGCAGATGCTACTGTGACCATAACAAAAGATGTTGAGACACGTCTAGAGTATATAACAAAAGAAGTAGAAAAGGAGGTTTATGTAGAAAATACTATTAAGACAACAAAATTGCTTAATCGGCTTATGCCGCTTCCTAATCCACAACTTGGATTAAATCTTAGCCCGAAGAGAAACGGCGACCGCTAATAGAGAGTAATTAAGCGGTATATAAGAGCTATAGAATTACATTCGAAGGGCATCGTAAATGCTACGACATTCTGTTTAGACCTGATCAGTTGCAGATAGATTATAAGTAATACATGATACTGAAATGTTTAATAAGTAGCTACCACTACAAGTTATAACTATAGTATGATAACCTATTATAGTAGATTGATTACTTATCTACATGAAGAATATAATAGGAAAATGGGAGAGCGTGCACAACCCATAGTGAGAACCGGATTGGTGACTGAAGACGCGGTGATATGCAGTGAGCAGATTGCAGAGACTAAACAAAGCAGGGAGTATCGTTAACTTCCGTAATCGTTCGTGGATCAACTCAAAGATGAAATCAAGAAGGAACGATAACACGAGTGGTCACAAAAAAGATGTTTGTAATCATGAACTGACTAACGTTCTAAGGATTGGCTCCAAACCCTCCTTTGCCCACTTACTTAGGTGTAAGAGCATAAAGTATATACTACTACAGTGTTTCTGTATTATCACGTTGACTAATGAAATATTAGACTATACTGTCTATATAGTTTAATAAGAGGAGTAATAACACCTCGTTGGATTGAAATCATTTAATTGGAAGTGAGTCTACAAGGTAGATTTAAAGTAATACATCTGAAGGTAGAATTTTTGAAGTTAAATTAGCACTAGAAATTGACATGGCTGAGTGGCTATGGCCCATATGCAAAACTATCGTTGTTAGATAGTGTGTATGACAGGTTACCCGGATTAGGTGCCAAACCTATACGCAATGATGTGAACCTAGAGTTAGCATCTGAGAAGTAAATTGCGTGTCTACAGCTCATACTTACAGTTGCAATACTGTATTGTCCATTAGGGCAAAGTGATTTGAAGTATTTAACTACAAAGAGTGACTATGTTAAGTGATGTCACTATAAAACCCTAGAGTGCTTTGCAACAGGGATATAATCTTAACTTGCGATTTGAGGCCGCAATAAGTCTGAATTGTGTATAATCTGATTAGTATAAGGATTGTATTTGTAAGAGGAAATGCGAGACCGTAGGACTGGAACTACGTATGAATTTCAGACAAAGTAAGCAAAGTATCTTTAACTAAGTTTTCTCAAGTGAGCAGCGCATACATCCAGTATGAAGCGAAGCAAGAGATCATAAGGGGCCGACACGAAGCAGAAGCAATTCTGTGTATTGCCCTGACGAGCGTTCCTGTATGTGAGGTAACATAAGGATTGTAAGAACTCGTTGGAGAGTGCCTACGCTGAAACGAACAGCTATACCAAATAAGGAGAGAATGAACATGTTTAACTTAAAGCATTAAAGAGTATTGTTAGTAAATCACCTGCATGAAGTTTATACTTACGAGTATAGATGAATTTGTAAAGAACTAATTTGAGTAATTCCTTACTCTTTGAGTACCAACCGTTACGCTGACATAAGAAACTCGTAAAGTATAATGCGCAACATTATATGTAAGAGAACGCTGAGGCCTCCATTAAGGCTGATTAGGTGGAAATCCTAAGTATTCGAGTACTATAAATAAAGAATCCCTGATAAGGTCAAGTGGGTGTCCTGAAAAATCGGACAGCTTGTGAGTTTTGCAACTTTTAGATAAAAAGTCCCTCAATCGCTTAGATTGTTGTAATGCTAATATACTTGGAGATTCGTTGAATTGATGATAAGTTGTTTATATTGCATCTAATAGTGATATGAACTAGGCACAAAAAACTGTTTCGTATTGATTGATCAGCTACAGTAAAAAGAAGGTCTGATCCGGGCATGTGTCACAGCTATTATACAGTGACATTACATATCTTATTTTTGTTTTCGATATTTTTACGGCAATAGAAATTACCAAAATTATCAAACATTTACAGATTTTGGATGCGTAGTGTTACTCTAAGTCATTGAATTGACCAATTCCATCTGTCTACTTTCATAGCTTTTTTAAAGCGGCTCTAAGAGACTGAGCAGACTAACTGAATTGAAGAGAAAAGAGTAACATGCGAATTTTAAAAGTAAAACTAGTTATTAATCCACCCTATCAAAAAGGGTATAAATCAAGAAAGGAACAAAAAATTATGGCAACAAACAATTCTAATTTCGACATGAACAAGTACCGGGCTATTCTGGCTACTTGGAATCTTATTGGTCAAACTTTGTGTTGCATCGAAGCTGACAATATGGACCTGAGTCACAATGATAAAGTACGTGAAGGTCTCTTACGGCTTACTAAGCCCTTACGGAAATATTCAATCAAAATGATTGACATTACTTCTGCTAAACTCGATCCACTTCCGGACGAAAACGGTATGGTTATTACCTTGAATGGTGATACTACTTTGCAGTTCCCGCTTGCACCGTGTGAGTTTAAAGAAGTATCTATGGAAACCGTTACGGCTGCTATTAAGAAAATGGAAGATACTAAGGAAACTACGTTCTTCCGGGATCTCAATCGCCTGACTGATGTTGTTACTAAGCTGAACAAGATCGAGAAGAAGAAAGCAGATGACCTCTTGGAAGAGATCGTTGGTTGGTCTTCGGCTTATGACGATATCAACAAAATTCTTGTAACAAATAACGATGAATATTACCGGTCACTCGGATTGAAGGAGTAAGTAGGTTATGGAAGGAATGCAATTAATTTCTGAATCCCGTAAAAAACTACTTCGATTACTCTTAGAAGATCCGCGTATTGGTGAATTAGTTCTTGTAAATGGAGAAAAAGCAGCATCTGTAGTTATCAAAGACGATGGGTCGACAACTTTCAGATCTATTCCAGATACTTGGTGGGCATGGCTTTTCCGCTATGGTCATAAAAGAACTATGTCATTTTCGGATCTAGCATTTCTTATCAGAGATGCACTTGCTCGGTATACACCGGCTTCGAGTAGATTCCGGGATGCAATTAAGGACGAAATTGTAGATCATGCTATTGATAGTAAGAACTATGATTACGTCGTGGACAGACTGTTTTTAAACGCTATTCTAGGTGTAACGGAAGGCGAATATAAACTTAAACGTGGAGGTGAATTACGGCAACCTGACAACAATAGCTGTAAAGACCAAGGGACAAATTACCGGAGAGTAGGTAAGACTACAATCGGAATTGATCTAGGTGGAGGATGTATTCCAGTAGATCTTTATATCGAGGAAAAGTAGTATCTACAATCTAAAACAACAATTCGTTCAAGTTTTAAGCGTTAAGCAGATGTAACGCTTTATTATACACTTAAAATTGAACAAAATTTCTGCAATATCTAAGTAACAAAGTAAGAAGTATATGGATGATGTATGAAGTATATGAAATACAGAGTAACAAAGATAAAGCACAAATTCTGTAAATTTTAAGAGCCTCAAGACGATGGGTCGAGGCTTCTTAAATTTACTTTCTACACGCTCGCAATACGTACGCCGTAACTGACGTATAATAAGGAAAGCCACGAGAAGAAGAAGTGTGCTGCTAGATCGATTTAGATGCGAGCACAACAGGTGACGGTTTCTAGTATATTTAATCAACATAAGTATCAACTAAATATAAAAGAAATCAAATGAATAACAATATAGTAAAAGTAGACTATTTAATAGCAAAACGTGACCAATTAACTGCTGATATAAACAAATATTGGCGTATCATAAATACTGAGAATGTAATCAAGAAAGGGTTCAGTCGTAATTACGATATGAAAAACCTACTTGAGAAAATCAAAGAGCTTTATGAAGAGCAGGTAATAGTTAAACTACGTATCCAATGTGTAAATATGGGGATGAAACTGAAGGAGTTATCTCCGGATGCTAATGTAGTTAATATCTATCGTCTATCTGCCATGAAAGAATATAGCGTTCGTCTTGGATTTGTAAATACTATCAATCCAACTCAGAAGGCTAAGAAAGGGAAACGTAAACTGCCGGTAACAGAAGTGTTAACGCACAACTACATCAAAGCCCGTCAGGCTGAATGTCAGTTAGTGATCAATGAACTCGATAAGAAAGTTAAAGAGTTCAATAGTAAGATGGAGGTTGATCTCTCCGAGGCACCAATGTGCCTTGCTGCATAAGTAGCAATTACAAAAAAGGGCGAGAAATCGCCCTTAACAAACCTATTACAAACTATTTAAATTTATCAAAAAATGAATAAGACATTTCAAGTGAAGAATAATACATATATTAATTATTGGACAGAACAAGGTTTAGCAAGTAAGAAAGCTAATCAGGAACAAAAAGTGAGAGATAGTAATAATCCCCATTATATGCTTCGTCATCCAATACTTGATGAACTAACGTTTGCTACGCCAGTAAAGAAAGAGCTTGCTAAGAAAGCTCCGAAGTCAGAACGTTATGAAAAATTGCCGTTTAGTCATAAACACAATTTACTAGTTGCACAGGCATACGGTAAGGAAAACCGATTGCTTAAACAACAAACTGCTCGTGCACTCCATGAAAAACGAATCAAGGAGATCATTGAGCAACAGAAGGATTTTCGCTTTAAAAAGACACAGGAGTCCCGAAAGAAGAAGGAAAAGACTAATTGGTTAGTAGTATACCGATTAGATCGTAATAAGCTTCCATATGCTTTTAGTAGTAATCCTAGTACTAAGAGTGTAGAGGAACTTAGACACATCGGAGAAGGACTTCGTGATACATTAGAACAGAAATGGGAAGACTTTGCAAGTATTCGTGTATATACACAAGAAGGTATAAAAGAAGATCATCCACGTTATTATATATATAAACATGCCGCGTAATCCAGATCAAATTGACTGCATTATGATTAAAAGGAATGCAGAGAAGTCCATAAAAGTAAATGGACAAGTACGATTAGGGCAAGCAGTGTTTGCAGAAGCATATCGCTTGTACCCTGATGCCACAAACAATCTACGAAACACAAAGTATGATTGTTACTATGATGATTCTAGGATAGATTTATTTCTACTAGAATTACAAACTTCATAAATTTATCTTTAGACGTAGTTTTCTCGTTCTAGGAAAAACGAGATGTTTCCCGTACACTTAGCTGCTAGACATATATAGCTGTATAGCAAGGTAGTAGTCTTTGTAAAATCCGACTGAGCTAATAAGGTTTAAGACGAAGGTTCGAATCCTTCTACGGGATCTAAACTAATCTTTAATTTATATGCAAATCAGAGGTAAAACCGTATTTGTATATGATATCGAAGTATTTCAAAATATCTTTCATTGTTCTGCTATTAATACAGAAACAAAAGAAATACATAAGTTTGAAATATCTCCTCGTAAAAATCAGTTATCTGAACTTATATCGTTCTTTAAACAAGTAAATTTGCCTGTTTCATGGAATGATAACTATACTACGAATTGTAGTATCGACTCAGATAAAATATTCTGCGGTTATAACAATTTACATTATGATAATCCTGTCATCAATTACATTATAGAGTATGAACATGTACTTGCTGAAAAGCCTGTACTTGTAATTACTAATTCTATATTTAATCTAAGTAGAGAAATTACTAACTCTGGAGAGAATATAGAAAAATGGAAAAGATGGAAATATCAAGTATGGTTTGATAGCTTTGACATTCTTACTATGCTTTACTCTAATAAACTTAGAGTAGGCTTGAAAGAAATTCAAGTTACTATGCAATATAAGAATGTACAGGAATTTGTATGTGATTGGAGTAAGCCTTTGCCTATTGAAGATTTTGACAGTATGATAGATTATAATATCAATGATATTGAATCTACTTCTGCATTACTTGATAGGTGTAAAAAAGATATTGATTTGCGATTAGCTATTGAAGACGAGTATGGTGTGAAAGTTCTTAGTAAAGACGGAGTGAATATTGGAATGAAAATTCTAACTCACAAATATCTTGAAAAAACAGGCTTAACATGGTGGGATATTAAAGACTTAAGATCTCCTCAAGCCTATATACCATTGAAAGATGTTATATTACCTTTTATCAAATATGATAGTCCTATACTTAAATCTGTACTAGATGAAATGAAAACTCAAGTAGTTTCTCCTGGCAGAAAAGGTTATGAAAAGAACTTTGTATTTGGTGGATTGAGATATACTGTTGGAGTCGGTGGAATTCATTCTAAGAATGATCCTGAAATAATAATTCCAGCAGAAGATGAAATGCTTATCGATATTGACGTAGCGTCACTATATCCAAGTATGTTGATAGAATATGGATTTTATCCTAAACATTTAGGTCCAGAATTCTTAGAAGTATATTCTCAGATTAGATCTGAAAGAATAGAAGCTAAACATAACGGAGATAAAATTAAAGATAGTACATTGAAGTTAGCACTTAATGGTTTGAGTGGTAATCTTCAAAATGAACATAACTTCTGTTATAGTCCATTTGCAGTAATGCAAATACGTATTAATGGACAGTTATTGTTATTAATGTTAGCAGAGAAATTAGTAGAGCTAGGGTGCCGAATAGTACAAGCAAATACTGATGGTTTATTTGTCTTACTTAAGAAATCTGTATATGATAAAGTAAACATCGTATGTAGAGAGTGGGAACAATTAACTAAACTAACATTAGAAGAAGATCGTTTTGAAGCTATGTATCAGTATGCAATCAATGACTATATTGCGGTAAAAGAAGGTTATGCTAAGAAAAAGCATGAATTCAGAGATTTTACAGCAACAATGGATCCTAAAACAGGAGATCATATTAAGTATGGAGCTACAAATGCAAAAGGAGAAACATACAGAAATATGGATGAAATTCGCAAAGACTATGTAAAAACTAAGGGAATGTTTATTACCGAAGTATTACTAGGTAAGGGTTTATCACCTAAAATCATACCTGAAGCTATTATAAAGTATTTTGTAGATGGAATTCCTGTTGAAGATACTGTTAAAGGTTGCACAGATATTAAGAAATTCTTAATGTCTGAAAAGACTGGTAAACAGTGGCATGTTGAATACATGAATCAAGAAATACAGCGAACGAATCGTTTCTATGCATCTACAGATGGTGCATATTTATGGAAATGGAAAGGAATAGGAGAACACTATGCTTGGAATCCAAGCGAATTATCAGATATGGCATATTGGAGTTTAATTCAAGAAGGTAAAGATCCGTATAATCCACCTTTAGTACCTGATACTAAACAGTATCAGAATATGCTTACTGCATCTGGTGTTACTCTTCTAAATATGTTCGATGAAAAACCAATTGAAGATCGAAAGATTAATTATAGATATTACTTAAGAGAATGCTATAAGATAATCGAAGATTTAAAACCAAGACAGTTATCGTTATTTTAACATAACTTATCATACTGTATCAGAATCTAGATAAACGTCATAAAGTGAAACTTTTATGATACTAGAATTAGATACATCTCTGTTGAAGAAATTCAATATATCAATAAATCAGTTAGTATTTATTAATCTTGTATTGAGCGAAAATCAAAATAATCATCAAGACGTTCACGAACTTCTCAGCCGAGTAAGTGACGAAGAGATACAAGACTTAATTCAACGTAACATTATCGTAGAGACTATAACTGACGATAATAAAATTTATAGAGCATCTGAACAACTTGCTGAAGTTACTAAAAGTGACAAAGAAAGTATGTTTGATGAATTCTATGAAGTATTTCCAGTTTATGTTATAAGACCTGATGGAACCAAAGGATTCTTAAGGGCTAATGTAAACAAATGTCGTAAAGAATATAATAAAATTATTGGAAAATCAAGAGCTATGCATGACTACCTATTAGGATGTCTGAAGTGGGAGATTGACAATAAAATAACTTCTGGTAAGTTAGGTTATATGAAGACGATGTGGAAATGGCTCACTCAACACGAGTGGGAGTGTTACGAAGAGGAAATGCAACTATCACAACAAGCAAAGGAGGTCCAGTATGGAACAAAAATCCTTTAATACTTTGCCGTTCAAGTCTATTTCTGAAGTAGCTGATGAATCATTAGAATACATCCGCAAGAGGAAAGACAAAACTATTGTCCCACTTAAGACTAGGTGGAACAAGTTTAATAAAGTATGTTGTGGTGGTATTGAGCCAAATATGATTGTTACTATCGCTGGAGGCAGCGGTAGTGGTAAATCTGCATTTGCAAATACGCTTGAAACTGACTTAATTGATTTAAATCCGGATCAAGAGATAGTTATACTATCTTTTAGTTATGAAATGTTATCCTACAGACAGGTAGGTAGAAAACTCAGTAATAAACTGAGAAAGACTACAGCAGAACTCTATAGTTCTGATCAAAGTCTATCTAATACTGAATTCAACAAAATTGAAGAAGTTGCAGATAAGATCAAGAAGTATCCAATATATTATATTGATACGCCAAGTACTGTAGAGAACATGGAAAAAACTATTGACTACTTTCACGAGAACATAGCTAAAGGCAAATGGCTTATAGTTATACTTGACCATGCCCTGCTTGTAGAGGGCCAAGGTGAATCTGAAAGAGGTACTATTGTCGATTTACAGAAAATGTTTATTCGTAAAAAGAAGCTTTCTAATACGAGTATTATACAGATTTCACAGATGAATCGAAATATTGAACAACCGGATCGTATTAACAACCCTTCTATGCATTATCCAATGCGTAGTGATCTTGCAGCATCTGATGCTATTTTTCAGGCTAGCGACTATGTGACAGCTCTATCTCGACCAGAGTTGTTAAATATAACAGCTTATGGTATAGACCGTCTACCTGTAAAAGACAAAGTGTATCTTCATTTTCTTAAAGTAAGAGATGGAGAACCATTCATACTAGAATTCGAGAATGAATTGAAATATGGTAACTTAGTCGAAAAATAACGCAAGAAATTATTTATTTACTTTAAAATTAGGCTGAAATGAAATCTTTTACAATTACACTTCCGAATAAAAAAGCAGACGCTCGTGACGTATACAAACAGTATTTGTTGAATCAACTGAATAATTCATATCCTGAATTGACTATCGATGGTATTGATGGACCTGAGACTGAAACAAGTTATCAGTATATCGGTCCGGGAGAACGTGTAGGCTTTGGATGTAATCCGCGCTATCACGTATCTAAATGTATGTGTCCGTTTAATAATAACTGTTGTAATTATAACCTTGCAACGGATTTTGAACGTGCATTGAAGAAATTGCACGATTATGCAGAGATGCGTAATCTACCTCGTGGGTATGACTATAAAATCGGAGGACTTCCGGTACGAGAATATGACTCGTATGTTCAGGTTGGTAATACAATCATCCCGAAGCGTAACAATGTTTATTGTTTGGAAAATCTATCATCATATCAAAGAAAATTCGTTCTGAATTTCATCATGGTGGTAAACAAAACTACAACCGTAATTAATCTTTAATTATACTACTTTACTCAACTTTTTCAGATTCTTTCAGATAACTTTTTCAGATTCTTTCAGATAACTTTTTC
>ERZ773169.148-NODE-148-length-99761-cov-7.258931_pt1 | contig 99761 bp, 84 predicted proteins | sample MGYA00580536_ERZ773169 | MGnify/ENA primary metagenome ERZ773169 (study PRJEB29015, sample SAMEA2737814) | human gut metagenome | biome: human gut; feature: human-associated habitat; material: faeces | place: China | collected 2012 ... | reverse complement strand
CGGTCATGCCGGACAGCTTGCCGTACAGGCGGAAGTAGTTCTGGAAGGTGATGGTCGCGAGGGTCTTGCTCTCGTGCTGGACCTTGACGCCCTCCTTCGCCTCGATGGCCTGATGCAGACCCTCGTTGTAGCGGCGGCCGAACATCAGACGGCCGGTGAATTCATCGACAATGATGATCTGGCCGTCACGGACAACATAGTCCACATCGCGCTGCATGACGCCGCGCGCCTTGATGGCCTGATTGATATGGTGCTGGAGCGTGGTGTTCTCCGGGTCGGACAGGTTCTCAACCTTGAAGTACGCCTCGGCGCGCTTCTGGCCGTGCGGCGTAAGGGTCGCGGTCTTTGCCTTCTCGTCGACGATGTAATCCGCCTCGATGTCGTCCTGCTCCTCCTTCGCGTCAACCTCCTTGACGCGCAGGCACTTGAGGCCGACGGCGAAGCGGTCCGCGATCTCGTACATCTGCGAGGACTTCTCGCCCTGACCGGAAATGATCAGCGGCGTACGCGCCTCATCGATCAGGATGGAGTCGACCTCGTCGACGATCGCGAACGCATGGCCGCGCTGGACCATCGCCTGCTTGTAGATCGCCATGTTGTCGCGCAGGTAGTCGAAGCCGAACTCGTTGTTCGTGCCGTAGGTGATGTCTGCGGCATACATTGCCTTGCGGGCCTGCGGCGGCACCTCATGGATGACCAGACCGACGTTCAGACCGAGGAAGCGGTAGACCTTGCCCATCCACTCGCTGTCGCGCTTTGCGAGGTAGTCGTTGACGGTTACGATGTGGACGCCCTTGCCGGTCAGCGCGTTCAGATAAGCCGGCAGCGTCGCCATGAGGGTCTTGCCCTCGCCGGTCTTCATCTCCGCGATACGGCCCTGATGCAGGACGATACCGCCGATGATCTGGACGCGGTAGTGACGCATGCCGAGCACGCGCCACGAAGCCTCTCGGCAGGTCGCAAAAGCCTCGGGCAGCAGCTGGTCGAGCGTCTCGCCGTCCTGATAGCGTTTCTTAAATTCATCGGTCTTTGCGCGCAGCTCCTCATCGGAGAGCTTCTTGTACTGCTCCTCCAGCGCTTCGACCTTATCCGCAATGGGGTAGATCTTCTTCAGCTCATGCGAGGAATGCGTGCCGAAGATCTTGGTAAAAAAGTTTGCCATTACTTGTATTCAACCTTTCAAAAGGGCATAGCTGCCCCATTCGTTCATACGGGTTTATTATACCACATTATAAAGGATAAACAAATAAATTTTTTGTGAACGGTTGAAATCTCCTCGGAATTCCCTCTTTTCGACCGAAAAAATCCCCTCGTCTAAGACGAGGGGATTTGATCTTACTTTGCGTAGTCGATGGCGCGGGTCTCGCGAACCATGTTGACCTTGATCTGGCCGGGGTAATCCAGCTCGTTCTCGATCTTCTTGGCGATGTCGCGCGCGAGCAGAACCATTGCATCGTCGGATACCTTGTCCGGGTTTACGATAATGCGGATCTCGCGGCCTGCCTGGATCGCATACGAACTCGAAACGCCCGGCGTTTCGTTCGCGATGCTCTCCAGCTTTTCCAGTCGCTTGATGTAGTTCTCGACGTTCTCGCGGCGTGCGCCCGGACGGGCGGCGGAGATCGCGTCGGCTGCCTGAACCAGGCAGGCAACAACAGTCTTTGCCTCGACGTCGCCGTGATGCGCCTCGATGGCGTGAACGATCGCCGGGGATTCCTTGTACTTTTTGGCAAGGTCTACGCCGATCTGGACATGGCTGCCCTCGACCTCGTGGTCGATCGCCTTGCCAATGTCATGCAGCAGGCCTGCGCGGCGCGCCTGAACCGGGTCGAGACCCAGCTCGCTCGCCATCATGCCGGCGATGTGCGCGACCTCGATCGAGTGCTGAAGAACATTCTGGCCGTAGCTCGTGCGGTAGCGCAGGCGGCCGAGGATCTTGATCAGCTCGGGGTGGATGCCGTGGATGCCGGTCTCGAAGGTAGCGCGTTCGCCCTCGCTCTTGATGATCTGCTCGACCTCGCGGCGGGACTTTTCGACCATTTCCTCAATGCGTGCCGGATGGATGCGTCCGTCCACGATCAGCTTTTCGAGCGCCAGACGCGCGATCTCGCGGCGTACCGGGTCGAACGAGGACAGGGTAATCGCCTCAGGCGTGTCGTCGATGATGAGGTCTACGCCGGTCAGCGTCTCGAGCGTGCGGATATTGCGGCCCTCGCGGCCGATGATGCGGCCCTTCATCTCATCGTTGGGCAGCGGAACGACCGAGACGGTCGCCTCGGAAACGTGGTCAGCCGCGCAGCGCTGGATGGCGGTGGAGATGATCTCGCGGGCAGTCTGCTCGCTCTCGTCCTTGAGCCGCTGGTTGATCTCGCGGACCTTGACGGCAGCGTCATGCTGCGCTTCGGCCTCGATCGAGTTGACGAGCATTTCGCGTGCTTCGTCGCGCGTCATGCTCGCGATCTGTTCGAGCTTTTCTACCTGCTCGTCCTTGATGCGCTGGAGCTCGTTCTCCTTCTTCTGTACGGATTCCAGATGACGGCTCAGCTCTTCGTTCTTGCGGTCGAGGGTGTCGCTCTTCTTGTCGAGCGCTTCCTCGCGCTGAATGAGACGGCGCTCGAGCTGCTGCGTCTCGTTGCGGCGCTCCTTCAGCTCGCGGTCTGCCTCGACGCGCTGACGATGGATCTCGTCCTTCGCCTCGAGCACGGACTCGCGCTTTTTGGTCTCACCGGCCTTGATCGCCTCGTTGATGATGCGGGTCGCCTCGGTTTCAGCATCGCCGATCGCTTTTTCGGCAACGCTCTTGCGATAAAGAAAACCAATGACAACGCCCACAGCGAGACATACGATACCGGTGATGATCGGTATGATGATTTCGGTCATGTTAAGGTGTGTCCTCCTGTTGATAAGATAGGACAGCTCCTGCCTGTCGCGGCGACGTTTTTGACAAATTTATATAAAATACGCCCTCTTCCCCGCGGTATCGGGGGAACGGGAAGCGCAAGCTTATATTGTTCAGCAAAAATGCCGACCACAGCGGACCGGTGCTGTCGAGAAAATGCGTGTGGTGTCTTCGGACACCGAAACGAGCGTACACCGCAGTATCAACCTATGCGGACACGCTGCAATAATGCCCCCTGAAAAAAGCTGCACGCTGGCACTGTGCAGCCCGTAGGCGCCGCACCGGACGCCTCCGGCGCAGTGCCATATCATATGAGTATTATTATACATCTAATTGTAAAGCCTGTTCGTCAAACTGTCAAGAAAAACACGGTCCTCCCCCTGCGGATTTTGTCGTTTTTTGAAAACACGGCTCTTCCTGCCTTGAGAATAGCTGTGAAGTCTGCTATAATAATGGCTCAAAGAGCAGTAAAAGGCATCGGCTCCTGCTCCTGCGGAAAGAAAAAACCGGTTTTCGGGGGTGCTCCTGTGGCAAAGACGATCAATGACGTATATCTTCAGCTGTTTCATCGGCTGCGCGACGGCGGCGACCCGCAGCCCTCGATGACCGCGCGCGAGCTGACGGCCGTGGCGTGTCATGCCGACCGCGCCCATACCGCCGCCTGGGCGCATTCCTATCTGGACAACGCGACGGTGGACTACGCGAACATCCTATGCGACCGCGTGCTCGGCGGCGAGCCGCTCGCCTACATCCTCGGCGAATGGGACTTTTACGGACTGACCTTCCGCGTGGACAAGTCCGTGCTCATCCCGCGCGCGGACACGGAAAAGCTGTGCGAGCTGACCATCGAGCAGGCGAAGCCGCGCATTTCCCCGCGTATCCTCGACCTGTGCTGCGGCTCCGGCTGCATCGGCATCGCAGCGGCGCACGAGGTCGAGGACGCGCGCGTGCTCGCGGTCGACCTGTCGGACGGCGCGCTGCGCCTGACGCGCGAGAACGCACACCGGCTCGGCGTGAGCGGCCGTCTGCTCGCCATGAAGGCGGACGCGACCATGCCGCCCCCGGGCGGCGTCGGCCCCTTCGACATCATCGTTTCCAATCCGCCCTACATCACGCGCAGCGAAATGGCGCAGCTCGACCACAGCGTCGCGGATTTCGAGCCGCACGAGGCGCTGTACGGCGGCGTGGACGGTCTGGACTTTTACCGCGCCATCTGCGAAAACTGGAGCGATACCCTCGCCCACGGCGGCATTCTTCTGTTTGAATGCGGCTGGAAGCAGGCCGATGCGGTCGCTGAGATCCTGCAAAAGTACGGTTTCTCCGACGTCTGCATCGAAAAAGATGATGCCGGCGTGCCGCGTATCGTCATCGGCCGCTCACCGCGCGAGGACGACGATCTGACAAAATAACCTCTTGACACTCCCTCCCCAGAGGGAGTGTGAGACTGTCGAAAAACTTCGTTTTTCCGACAATCTGTGTTTTGACTTCGCAAAACACGGACGTCCGAAAGTTCCCATACGGAAACTTTCTCCCTCTTAGAGTACGAAAACCGAGGTACACGCCCCCGGTTGCTCTCATTAAATATTTTTGAGGATAGAGGCCTACGGGCTCGTGCATTTGCTACGCAAACGCTTTTTCATGCGCGCTACCGCGCGGCTGCCGTTCCTGCATGAAAATAAACTTTATCGACAGACTGAACACTCCCTCACCAGAGGGAGTGTAATTTTTACCATTTTATTTTATCGGACAAATGTTCGATTTTTTCTTGCGTTCCGTTCGGCATCCTGCTATAATGGTCTTATCGAAAACCGAGAGGGGCGCGCGCCCCTATTTTCCATAGAGGAGGCTAATTTATGGCTACGAAAAAGCAGCTTGAGCCGGTTGCACCGGCAACGGACAAAAAGAAAGCGCTCGCCAACGCGCTCAGCCAGATCGAAAAGCAGTTCGGCAAGGGCTCGGTCATGCGCCTCGGCGAAAACACCGGCATGACGGTCGAGCACATCCCGACCGGCTCGATCGGCCTCGACCTCGCGCTCGGCATCGGCGGCCTGCCGCGCGGCCGTATCATCGAGATTTACGGACCTGAGTCCTCCGGTAAGACCACGGTCGCTCTGCACAGCGTAGCAGAGGCGCAGAAGCTCGGCGGCACGGCGGCATTCATCGACGCGGAGCACGCGCTCGACCCGGTCTACGCCAAGGCGCTCGGCGTTGACATCGACAGCCTGCTGGTTTCGCAGCCGGACACCGGTGAGCAGGGCCTCGACATCGCGGAGGCGCTCGTGCGCTCGGGCGCGGTCGACATCGTCGTTATCGACTCGGTCGCGGCGCTGACCCCCCGTGCCGAGATCGAGGGCGAAATGGGCGACTCCTTCGTCGGCCTGCACGCCCGCATGATGAGCCAGGCGATGCGCAAGCTCGCCGGTTCGATCGCAAAGAGCCAGTGCGTCGCGATCTTCATCAACCAGCTGCGCGAAAAGGTCGGCGTCATCTACGGCAACCCGGAGGTCACGACCGGCGGCCGCGCCCTCAAGTTCTACGCCTCGGTCCGCATGGAGGTCCGCCGCATGGAGCACCTCAAAAACGGCACCGAGCTGATCGGCAGCCATACCCGTGTCAAGGTCGTCAAGAACAAGGTCGCGCCCCCCTTCAAGGAGGCCGAGTTCGACATTATGTACGGCGAGGGCATCTCGCGCACGAGCGAGCTGGTCGATCTCGGCGTCAAATACGGTCTGGTCAACAAGTCGGGCGCCTGGTTCTCGATGGGCGATACCCGTCTGGGTCAGGGCCGCGACGCCGCCAAGCAGTACTTCAAGGAGCATCCGGACATCGCCGATGCGGTACAGCGCGAGATCATGATCAAGGTCGAGGAGGAACGCTCCAAAAATTCCGCAGGCGCGGCTGTCAAGCTGTCCGAGAGCGTCGCGACCGCACCGGCAGAGAAGCCTGCCGCACCCAAGCCGTCGTCTGCCAAGGCGGTTTCGATCGACGCGGACGATTTTGACGACCTCGACGACGAAGAATGAACGAGGATAAGTACCGCGCAGCGCTGGACGCCGCCGCAAAGCAGCTCTCCTGCCGTGCGCTGAGCGCGAAAATGCTGCGCGGCAAGTTGCTCGCCAAGGGGCACGACGAGGAGGCCGCGGATTACGCGCTCGCGTGGCTGACCGAGCGCAGCCTGCTCTCCGACGGGCAGTTCGCGGAGAGTGTCGTGCGCAGCTATGCCCGGCGCGGCTACGGCGCGGCGCGCATCCGTCAGGAGCTTTCCCGGCGCGGCATTTCGCGCGAGGACGCGGACGCCGCGATGGAGCTTTTCTCCCCTGCCCTGCCGCAGATGCTTTCCTTGCTCGAAAAGCGGCTGCACGGCGACCTTTCCGACCGGAAGGAAGTCGACAAGGCGGTCGCCGCCCTGCAGCGACGCGGTTTTTCGTGGGGCGACATCAAAAACGCTCTCGAGGAATACGGCGCATCTCTCGACATCGACGAATAATCTTCACCCCCTCCGCGCACACTTTTGTGCGGAAGGGGTGATTTTTTGCGCAGAAATGCAAGACTTGCTGTGACAGGAGCGCTCGCCGGAGCGGCGAACGGCTTTTTCGGGGCAGGCGGCGGCCTGTTCCTCGTGCCGCTCTTCACGAAATGGTGCGGCATGGAGGAAAAGCAGGCCTTCGCGACCTCGGTCGCGGTGATCTTTCCGCTGTGCGCCCTGTCGGCGGCGGTGTATTATGTCCGGGGCGGCCTGCCGGTTTCGTCCTCGCTCGGCTATCTTCTGGGCGGCGCGGCAGGCGGCGTGCTCGCCGGACGCATCTTCGGGCGGCTGCGCACGCTGTGGCTGCGCCGTGCCTTCGCCCTGCTCATCCTGTACGGCGGCATCCGGGCGGTGCTGCTGCTGTGAGCGCGTTCGTGGTCGGTCTGCTGACCGGCGTGCTGAGCGGCTGCGGCATCGGCGGCGGCTCGCTGCTGCTGCTCTGGCTGACGCTCGTGCAGGATATGCCGCAGTTTACCGCCGGAGGCATCAATCTGCTGTATTTCCTCGCCTGCGCCCCGGCCGCGCTCGTCTCCCACCTGAAAAACCATCTCATCGACCGCGGCGCGGTCAAATTCTGCGTGCCGTTCGGCGCGATGACCTCGCTCCTCGCCTCGTTTGCCGCCGCCGGGACGGACACCTCCCTGCTCCGGCGGCTGTTCGGCGTGCTGCTGCTCTATATCGGCGCAAAAGAATTGTTTACAAAACGGAAAAATCCGGGAACCGACCCGAAGCCTTCCTCGTCTAACCGGGTAACAAGAGAAAACCATGGCGGCTCTCCGCCGCGCAACCCGTGAAACGAGGTGTCTGTTATGAAAAAACGACTGCTTCCCCTGCTTCTCGCTCTGCTGTTCACGCTTTCCGCCTGCGGCGGCGCAGGCTCCGGCGATGCTTCGTCTGCCTCGGCGGCGGCCGGAGATATGTCCATGGATACGAACGGCTGGGCGGAGAGCGCCGATACCGCCGACGGCGGCTCTGCGGATTTTTCCGCCGTGCGGCAGAACGCCAAGCTCATCCTGCGCGCCGATCTAACGCTTGAGACGCAGAATTTCGACGCGGCCTCCGCTGATCTGGAAAAACTGACCGCCGAGACCGGCGGCTACATCGAGTCGAGCAGCCTTTCCGGCGACAAGGGCAGCCGCTCGGCCTACTACACCCTGCGCATTCCGCAGGAAAAATTCGAGACGTTTTACGCGCAGCTCGGCGACCGCGCACATGTGGTCTACTCCTCCCGTTCGAGCGAGGACATCACCGAGCAGTATACCGACATCGAGACCCGGCTCGCCACGCTCCAGACCAAGCACGAGCGTCTGCTCGCCCTGCTCGATCAGGCGGGCAAAATGGAGGACATCATTTCGCTCGAAAACGCGCTCGCGGACTGCGAATATGAGATCGACTCGCTGACCGGCTCCAAGCGTCATTATGACGATCTGGTCGGCTTCTCGACCTTTTCCGTCACGCTCGATGAGGTGCAGACTCTGACCGCCACCCCCGAGGGCAGCGGCTTCGGCGCGCAGCTGACGCAGGCGGCAAAGACCGGCACGCGCGGTCTGGTCGATTCGGTCCGCGCGCTCATTCTCGGCATCGTCATGTTCTGGCCGGTCGTTCTGCTGCTCGCGGCAGGCGGCGGCACAGCCGTTGTGATCACGAAAAAGCGCCGGAAAAAGCGCGAGGCCGAGTGGGCGGCACAGGCCGCACAGCCCCTCGTTCCGCCCGAAAAAGAAGAGAAGAAATAACAGAAAAGAACGAAGGCACCGATCAAAAACCGGTGCCTTCGTTTTACTATTCTGCGTTTTTCGTCTCATCGAGCAGCTCCTTCGCGTCGATGCCGAACAGCTTCGCCAGCGCGAGCAAATTGGATGTGCTCGGGTCGGACGTGCCGCTCTCCCACTTGGATACCGCCTGCCGGCTCACGCCAATCGACTCCGCGACAAACTCCTGCGTCATTTTGCACGCCCCTCGGTGCTGCTTCAGCACAGCGCCGAGCGTTTTCGCGGTCTCGGCCTTTTCCGCCCGGACGGGCGCGGTGCGCAGATATTTCCGCAGCGCCCGGATCAGCAGCACGAGCACATAAACGGATACGCCCATGACGGCAAGCGTTGGAACGATCGTATACAGTGTCATTACCATGGCACTTCCTCCTTTTCTGCGCTCAGTATAATAGAAAAACTCCGGTTGCACAACCAACTATCGCGCAACCGGAGTAAGAAATCATGATTTCTTTGTTTTTTTCTCGCTCAGCATCAGTCCGCCGAGGGCGAGCGCCGTGCCGACCCACATCACCGGCGTCATGGTCTCGTGCAGGATGAGCGCGGAGGCGATGATGGTGATAACGGGCGAAGCGTAGATGTACACGCTCGTTCGCACCGGACCGAGCAGAAAGACCGCGCGGTTCCATGTCACAAAGCAGGTCGCGGACGCGAGCAGGCCGAGAAACAGCAGGTTCGCCAGATGCACCGGCGTGCCCCATGCCGCGATGCCGGCCGGGAGGCCCTCGATCGCCGTCGGGATGAGCAGGAACAGAAAGCCGTAGCCGAAAATGCGGCAGGTCAGCGGCACGGTCTGGTAGCCCATGTGACCGAGCACACGGATGAGCACCGAGTAAACGCCCCAGACAAGGGCCGCGCCCACGGTCAGCAGCGCGCCGACCGGACTGAAGTGCAGCTCGCTCACACCGGCGAGCGACACGAGCGTGATGCCGGTCATCGCGCAGACAAAGCCGCAGAAAAACCAGATCGACAGCTTTTCCTTGAGAAAGACGGCTGCGATGAGCGCCGTGAACAGCGGCGCCGCCGCCACGATCACGCCAACGAGCGAGGCGGAGATATAGGTCAGCGCGATATTTTCCATGAGGAAATACAGCGTTACGCCGGTCAGTCCGGCCGCCGCGAACAGCGCTTCATGCCATTTTTTCTGCGGACGCATCAGGCCGTGTCCGACGATGAGCAGCGCGAGAAAGCCGAGCGCAAACCGCGCGATCATGATCTCGATGGGCGAAAAAGTGCGCAGCAGCACCTTGGTCGCGACGAACGTCGTGCCCCAGACGAGCACGCTGAATGCGCCGAGCAGGTGTCCCTGCAGGTGATGATTGTTCTGTGTATCCTGCATTTTGAATTTCCTTTTTTCCTCGGGTTACTGCGCGGCCTCGTCCGTCTGCGCATCGCTGCCGCTCTCGGCGGCATAGACGCGCGTCCAGTTTTCCTGACCGAAGAATACGCTATACGGCGCAGGCGAGAAGCCGTTGATGAGATTTTTGCGGATGATGACCTGCTCCCGCTCGAATGCGATCGGGATAAAGGGCATCTGCTCCGCGAACTGCCTGCAGAGCGCGCTCCGGTCGCCGCTTTTCCGCGCCGCGGCGAGCGTTCTCTCCATGTCCGGGTCATGGTAGCCGCCGAAATTCAGGCTGCCTCCCTGCGTCAGCAGCGGCCGCAGATCAAAATCCGGCGTAAGGCGCGTTTCGCCGTAATACAGGTCAAACGAGCCTTCTCTGATGCGCGCGGTGAAGGTTTCGTAGTCTACCGCGTCCACCGTGACGCTCACGCCCTCGACGGCGTTCCACGAGGCGGCGAGCTGCTCGGCGGCGGCAACCTTGAAGGCGTTGTCCGCGTTGACGAGCAGATGCAGCGACAGCACGATCTGCTCCCCGGCCGCGTCGGTCTCGGGTGTGTCCTCGCCGCTCTTCGTCGGCGCAGACGGGTCTTTCACCGGCTCGCCCTCGGCGTTCAGCACGCGGTCGCCGTCCTCGTCGATGTAATAGCCCTCATCGTCGGTCAGCGGCGTGCCGTCCTCCGCGTAATAGATGGTGACGTCCCCGTCTGCCGCGGTCTGCACGGCACTGTCCTGAGAGGCCGTATCGTCCGCTTTTTTGTCGTCGGTTTCGCTGTGCAGCAGCTCATACGCGCCTGCGGTGTCCGCCTCGGTCGAGAGCGTCACGCCCGAGACCTGCGGCTGCGGATTGACCGGCAGAACGGCCGGGTCCGCGAACGTTTGAAGCTGCGTTTCGCACAGCGCCCGGCGGCCGATGGCGGCGGAGAGCGCCCGGCGCACCTTCGCGTCCTTCAGCTGTTCGTTTGCGTAGTTGATGCCGATATAGTGCAGCGCCGTGCTCGGTGTTTGCAGCGTGTCGACCGCACCGCCGATGACCGTCGTTTCGTCGTCGGCTGCGATGCGCGAGCTGCGCATGACCGACACGTCGCCCGTCCGGAAGCTGGACTCCGCCGCGTCCGCCCGGGTGATGCCGACCAGCTCGATATGGCGGATGGTGCCGAGAAAGCCGCCGTGCCAGTTTTCATTCTTTTCGAGCGTGTACGCGCTGCCGTTCTCGACCGGCACATATGGGCCGGTGCCGTCGGCGAAGCTGCCGCTGTCCGCGCTCCCCCTGCGGTAAACCGGGATGTTCAGCAGGCGCGGAAAGTCCGCATTGGGCGAGGAGAGCACGATGCGCACCTTATAGGTGCCCGCCGATTCCAGCGTCGTCACGTCGGCAAGGCGGCTGTGATAGGGCGAGGAGGCGTTGTCCATCGCCGCGCGGTAGCTCGCGACCACATCGTCTGCGGTCAGCGTCTGCCCCGACCAGAACTTCACGCCCTGCCTGAGGGTGAAGGTGAAGGTCGTGCCGTCGCCGCTGTAGCCCTCGCACAGCACATTCTGCGGCGTAAAGTCATCCGTCAGCTCGAACAGGCCCTCGTACAGCGCCTCGCGCAGCATGGCGTTGATGCTGTCCGTATCCGTGACCGGGTTGAGCGTGCCGTTTTTGTACCACGCAAGGCCGAAATAGGCGTCCGATACATCGACCGTATCCTTCGGCCCCTCGTCCTGCTGTCTGCCGGGCAGCGAACAGCCCGACAGCAGGCACAGTCCGGCGAGCGCCGCCGCGAGCGCACGTTTTTTCCAGCTCATACCGCGTTCCCTCACAGGCATATGATGCCGCCCTGCACGCCGCGGTGGCCGTGGGTCGCGCGGTGCGACCAGAATTCATCCGCACAGCACTTGGTGCAGATGCCGCTGTCGATGACGTTTTCCGGCGAAAGTCCGGCGTCGGTCAGCAGTCTGACGCCGATGCCCTGCAGGTCTACATGGAACTTGACGCCCTTTTCCGCGATAAACGGATGCACGCGCTCGCCCATCAGGCGCTCCATCGCCTCGGGAACATCCGCGTCGGTCTCGAAGCACTCCTGACGGATGGACGGGCCGAGCACGGCGATCAGGCTTTCGCGCTTCGCGCCGAGCTTTTCCGCCATGACCTCCACGGTCTTCGGCAGGATGCCTGCCGCCATGCCGCGCCAGCCGGCGTGCGCCACGCCTGCGGTCCGGGTCGCCGGATCGTAGAACAGCGTCACCACGCAGTCCGCATAAAAGCCGCACAGCGGTGTTTCGGGCAGGGCGGTCACGATCGCGTCCGACTCCCACGCCATCGGCTGATGCAGACCCATGCCGGCCTCGTCCTCGGTCACGACCGAGATCTGCGTGTCATGGATCTGCTTTGTCATGGTGATGCGGCCCTCGTCCATGCCGAGCTGCTCCGCCAGAATGCGGTAGTTTTCCAGCACGTTCTCCCGCTCGTCGCCCCGGTTGAAGCCGAGGTTGAGGCTCTCGCAGTCGCCGCGGCTCACGCCGCCGAACTTGGTGGTAAAGGCATGGCGGACCGGCAGCCGGTCACAGGTATAGTAAACGAACGAGCCGCGCTCGTTGCGGTGCATAGACGGGTGCATGGTTTTCCTCCTTACCATTCGTCCGAACCGTCGTCCGGAATGACTTCCTTCATGGCCGTGATCGCGACCTCGATCATCGAGTCATCCGGCTCGAATACGGTCAGATGCTGGATCATGAGGCCCGGCCAGCGCAGCGCGCGCGAAATGACGCTCTCCGAGCGGCCGGCATAGCGGTTGAACTCGTAGCTGATGCCGACGACGAGCGGCAGCAGGATAAGATGCGCGAGCATGCGCAGGAACGGATTGGTGATGTCGATGATCGAAAAGACGATGGACGAAACGATCGTCGCGATGATGATGAGCACGAACATGAAGCTCGTACCGCAGCGCGGATGGAACCTGCCCTGCTTCCGGACGTTCTCCACGGTCAGCTCCTCCCCTGCCTCATAGCAGAAGATGGTCTTGTGCTCCGCGCCATGGTATTCGAATGTGCGGCGGATGTCCTTCATATGCGACACCGACCACATGAACATCAGAAAGATCGCGATGCGCACGATGCCCTCGAGCACGTTTCGCGCCAGCACGCCCCAGTCCTTCGGAACAAAGCCGCCGAGAAAGCTCGGCAGCAGCAGGAACAGGCCGACCGGCAGCGCGATGCCGATGACCGTGGACAGGCCGAGGATCATCCTGTTCAGCTTTTCCGAGCCGAACTTCGCCTCGAGCCACTTTTCGAATTTAGACGGCTCCTCATCGATGCTCTCATCGTCGAAAAACTCCGCCGAATAGTTGATGGCCACGATGCCGTCCTTCATGGCGGTGAACAGCGTGTACGCGCCGCGCAGGATGGGCAGACGCCAGAACGCCGGCTGATGATGCGCAGGCTCGGTCTTGGTGACCAGCTCGCCGCCCGGCTTGCGCACGACGGTGCAGGTCTTTTTCGGCCCCTTCATGACGATGCCCTCAATGATGGCCTGACCGCCGATGGTTGTTTTCTTGGTTGACATATGGTTCTCCTTTTATAGGTGCGGTTACGGCTCTTCCTCGGTCCTGGACGGTGCGCCGGTGATGCCGAGCGCCTCCTCTGCCTTCGCCGACGGCAGCGTGACCGTCACGGTCGTTCCCTCGCCGACAGCGGACGCGATGTCGAGCGTGCCGCCGTGCAGCGCGACGATCTCCTCGGTCACGGCAAGGCCGATGCCGCTGCCGCGCTGTTTGGACGAGCCTTTATAGAATTTCTCCTTGACGAACGGCAGCTCGGCTTCGGGAATGCCCTGACCGTAGTCGCGCACGGTCGCGACGAGTTTTCCCCCGTCGCGCACCAGACGGATGTCGATGCGCTTGCCGTCTCCGCCGTACTTCGCGGCGTTGTCCAGAATGTTGAGGAATACCTGCTTCATGCGGTGGCGGTCGCCGTTGACGAAGTAGTTCGCCTCGACGTCCTCATCGTAATTCAGCCGGATGCCGCTCTTCCGGAGCAGGTTTTCATACATGTATACCGCCTCATACAGCTCGATCGACAGATCGAAGTTCTCGACCTCGAGCTTCATGCGGCCCGATTCGATGCGCGCGAAGTCCAAGAGCTCCTCGACCATGCGCGTCAGGCGGCCCGCCTCCTTCTGGATGATGGTCAGGCCCTGCATGACCTCCTCGGGGTCCTCGCCGCCGCCTGCGAGCAGCGTTTCGCTCCAGCCGCCGATGGCGGTCAGCGGCGTGCGCAGCTCGTGCGAGACCGAGGAAATGAAGTCGTTCTTCATGCGCTCGGCGCGGTTGATCTCGTCGGACATATAGTTGATCGTGTCGCACAGCTCGCCGATCTCGTCGTCATAGGTCTTTTGCAGGCGCACGCCGTAGCGGCCTGCCGCGATCTCCTTGGCGATGTTGTTGATCTTGAGCACCGGGTCTACGATCGACCGGATAAAGTAGCTGTTGGACGCGACGACGAAGATCAGGAACACCAGACACGCGAGCAGCGACACGCCGATGATGATCCAGATCTGGCGCTCGACCACACGCAGCGAGCTGATGAAGCGCACGCCGCCGACCAGATCGCCGCGCGAGGACAGCAGCGGCGCGGTGACGCTCATCACACGCTCGTCAGAGAGCGGATCGCGTCCGGTGAACACCGAGGTCTTCTGCGTGGCGAGCGCCTGCGTGGCGTCCTCTGTGGACGCCAGACCGCCGCCCGACAGGCCGGATGTCGAGAGCAGGATGCGCCCGTTCGCGTCGAGAAACTGCTGCTCGAGCTTGTCCTGCTCGCTGAACGTCGTCACAGTGGACTCCGCCTGCGTGTAGAACTGATCATAGGTATCGGTGAAGTATTTGCGGAAGGTGTCCGAGGCCGTGACCGCGCGCGAGACCAGATTGTCGCGCACGGTGGCGTAGTAATATCCCGACACGCCGACCGAGATCAAAATCATCACGGCCGCCAGAATGACAAGCACGAATGAGAGCGAGTTCATCATCCAGCGTCCGCGGATACCGCCCGGCGAGTGCAGCACCTTTGGTGTTTCCGGCTGCGGCCGCGGTGCGGATTGTTTACTTTTTTTGCGATCTGTCATAAAGAAAATGACCTTTCCTGTTTTCTCCGAAAACAACTGCGGAATAATCGAAAAGGCAGCGTCAGCGCCTTTTCGCGGCGCACCGCAGTGCGCCGATGCAAATCCCCAAAGAAGTCCGGCTCTGCCGGACTTCTTTCCCGCTGCCCGCGCCGCGGCGGCCGAGCCGCCCCTGCCGTGCAGGGGCGAGGGGGTTATCGTTCCCGGTTTCTGCGGAACCGGGAACGTATCTAAGGGGGACAGCGTCCCCCTTAGAAAGCGCCAGCGCTTTATCCTTCCCACATATACCCGTATCCGCGCACCGTAACGATATGGCTCGGCTCGGCCGGGTCATCCTCGATCTTGATGCGCAGACGGCGGATGTTGACGTCTACGATCTTCAGCTCGCCCACATAGTGATGGCCCCACACCATCTCCAGCAGCTCGTCGCGCGAAAGCGCCTTGCCGATGTTCTGCATGAACGCCTTGAGCAGACCGTACTCGATCTGCGTCAGCTCGATCTTGCGTCCGTTCTTGAGCACCTCGCGTGCGCGCAGATTGAGCTTGAACGGACCGGACTTGATGACGTCCTCCTCCGAGAACGGCGAGCCGGATACGCGGCGGTACAGCGCGTCCACGCGCGCGACCAGCTCGATGCTCGAAAACGGCTTGGTCACATAGTCGTCCGCGCCGTTCATCAGACCGTTTACCTTGTCCGCCTCCTGCGTGCGCGCGGTCAGCATGATCACGCCGGCCTGATAGCCCTCTGCACGCATCGTGCGGCAGACCTCGTAGCCGTCGATGCCCGGCAGCATGACGTCGAGTATCGCGACCGCGAGATCCTGATTTTCACGATATTTTTCGAGCGCCTGCTCGCCGGTTTCAGCCTCGATGACCTCGTAGCCGCCCCGTTTCATATTCAGCACCAGAAAGGAGCGGATGCTTTCTTCATCCTCCAGAACCAGTACCTTACGTTTCATAGATGCCATCCTCCTTTTATCTTCAGTTGTTCCATGCCTGCTTGACGATCGAGAAGCGCGAGCTGATCTCCTCCGCGCCGATCTTCAGCGTGCCGCTCTGCGCGCCCTCCGGGATCTTCGCGAAATAGACCGCCTGCGACGTCTGGCCGAGCTGGATGAGGTCAGTCCGACCCGCGTAATACTCGCGCGAGGAACCCGTGACGCAGTAGATATTGAACAGCGGAATCGAGCTTTGTCCCGCTCCGCGGTATTCGTAGAACGAAACCAGACTCAGGCCGCCGTCCGTGGACTTGACCGCCGTGATGCGGTCGTGCCAGCTCCGGTCGATGCGCAGACTCCACGCATCCGAGATGCACTGATAGGTCGTGCTGACCTGTACGGGCGTTGAGCCCAGACCGTAGGCGTACCAGTCGAGCATATACAGCGCGTCGTGCGCCGCCGCGTCCTTGTAGCCCGCCATAAGCACCGCGCGCGGCAGCTCGATCACGCCGTCGCTGTTGATGTCGGCCGCATAGACCTGCACGGGACGGTAGGTGCTGCGGCTCGCGATATCCTCGCCGTCGAGCGCCAGATTGACCAGCATTCCGTCGCTGTAGACAAAGATATCGGTCGTCAGGCCGATGCCGGAGGCCATTTTCTCCTCCGCGAACACCGCCGGCAGGCCGTCAATGATATGTCCGGCCGCCATGCGCTCGACCGATGCGATGCCGGCGCTCATCGCCGCCTCACCGGCCAGGTTCATGCGGCCGTTCTTATAGCGGTACAGCTGCGCGGCGCGTTTTCCGGAGGCGCTGGTCAGCAGCAGCAGATCCTTCGCGCCGTCGCCGTCCATGTCGGTCAGCTCAAGCGCACTGTAATCGGTCTCGAGCAGCACGCGCGGCGCGCAGCTGTCGTCAAAGTCGCACATCGTCAGCGCGCCCGTTCCGTTGCCGGCCAGCTGCCATGTGACCACGATGCCGCGGCCGCCGTCCGGGGTGATGGTCGGATATTCGACCGACTGGATCGCGGCTCCCTTGGCCTCGATCGAGCCGGTGCACCGATAGTCATCCCCGTTTTTCTTGTAGATATATACCTTGAAGTCGTTGCTCGTCGCCGAGGTCGCGCCGCGGAAGAACACGATGGCCTCCTCCGCGCCGTCACCGTCCAGATCGACGAGCTGTACGGACGAACGGTTCTCCCCTGTAGTCGGGGTGGTATAGGAAACGCCCGATGCCAGAAGCTCTTCGAGCTTGGTCTGCAGCGTCTGATAATTGCCGGGCGGCTTGGGCGCCGCCAGCAGCTCGTCGCCGGACGGCATCGTGCAGCCTGCAAGCAGCAGAAGGCTCATCAGCACGGGCAGTATACGAACAGATTTCATTGCTTGCTCCCAGTCCTTGTTCGGAAGTCCAAATTCGCGCGCGGAAACACGCGCGTTCTGTCGATTGCACAGGCACTTTCCTTGCGGATGCCTATACAGATTAAGTATAGCACAAATTCCACATATCCGGTATTCCTTTTTCCCGATTTTTTGATTACAGTACAGAAAAAGCGCTCTGCAAATTGACAAAAGAGGACGGAGCGGTTATACTGAGACCATGCCGCCGGGCGCCGGAGCGCGCTTTGCGCGGCCTTTGATTTTTTCTGCGGGTATGGCGGAATGGCAGACGCGCCAGATTTAGGTTCTGGTGTCTCAGACGTGCAGGTTCAAGTCCTGTTACCCGCACCATCATCACACACACGAGGTTTTACTTATGTCTCAGAACAGCATTCTTCTGGAAAAGTCGCTGCATTTTTCTGTCCGCATTGTAAAGCTGCACCGCCTGCTGCACCGGCACGAGGACGACCTGTCCGCCGAGCTGCTGAAGCACGCAGCGGCGATCGGCTCCGCAGTATCGTGCGCGGATTGCGCCCTCAGCCGACGAGACCTTGCCGAGAGCCTGAACGAGGCGCTGCGCGAAACGGCGCAGACCGAATACTGGCTGCGGCTGCTGACGCTGACCGACGATGTTGACGTCCGCACAGGCGCTTCCCTGCTGAGCGACTGCACCGAGCTGCACCGCCTGCTGACCGCCGCGGCAAGCGCTGCAAACTGATATGATTCCCGTCTGAAAAACACGCCAAAGGCGTGTTTTTCTTTTTTCTGCGCACAGCTTGCAAATATTCCGGGAACACGATATAATGAGCGCAAATGAGGTGGTTAAATGACAAAGCGCATCATCTGCATCGGCGACTCCAACACATATGGCTATGACCCTGCCGCCTTCGGCGGCGCGCGCTATCCCGACGGTGTGCGGTGGACCTCACGGCTCGGCAGCGCGTGGGACATCCAGAATCTCGGCGAGAACGGCCGGGAAATCCCGTCGAGCAGCTTCGCCGTGCGCGTCCTGCTCAGCCAGGTCCGCTCCCGGCTGCCGGCAGACGGGCTCTGTCTGATGCTCGGCACGAACGACCTGCTTTGCGGCGCCTCCCCTGCCGAGGCTGCCGAACGGATGCGCATCTTCATCAGCGATCTTCTGGTCTGCGGTCTGCCGCTGCTGCTCGTCGCGCCGCCGCTCATGCAGAGCGGAACATGGGTTGAGAGCGACGCGCTCATCCGCAGTTCCGGACAGCTCGCCCCGCTCTACCGCGATCTCGCCGCGCTCTGCGGCGTGTCGTTCTGCGACGCCTCCGGCTGGGACATTCCGGTCGTGTTCGACGGCGTCCACTTTTCCGAACAGGGCCATCGCCGCTTTGCCGAGCAGCTCGAGCCGGTTTTCGCGCAGACGTTCCTGTGAACTTGACCCGCAAATCACTCTTGTCCAATCATGCGGCATTGCCATAATTTCCCTCGCCTTTTTTTACCACATATACAAGAAAAAGTCCAGCTTTGCTGGACTTTTTCGACAGACTGAGACCGAAGCGTAAACGCACTCCGTTTTATTTTAGAACGGCTGGCTGTAACCCCAGGTACCGATGCCGAGCGGAGAGAACGCAATGTAAACCGCTGCAACACAAATGAGTATCAGTGCGGTGGCAACCCAGCGATACTTCCACGGGGTAAGGTCGACCGCGCCGACGTCCTTCTGCTCCCATGCCTCCGGGTGCTTCGCCCTGTTGCGCTGATTGAAGAGGAACATGACGAGCAGTTCGAGCGGCAGCAGAACAAAGACAGCGTACAGGTAATGGAGCTTGCTGTTGAGGAACAGCAGGAACGAGCCGTAGCAGACCACATGCAGTACCAGAATGACCTTTGCGCTGTATTTCGGCAGGTGCTTGAAGAAGAAGCCGCCGAATACGGCCGTCAGAACCGGCAATGCAATCAGCATTACGAGGGAATCCAGGAAGGTCTTGAGACCCGCCGGGAAGAAGTAGATCAGCGGACCAACGATGGTGGTCAGCACCGCGAAGATGATGCCGACATTCTTGCCGACCTTGACGAGCTTGTCCTCGGAAGCGTCCTTGTCGATGAATTCCTTGTAGATGTCCATGGTAAACATGGTATCTACCGAGTTCAGCACCGAGTTGAACGAGGACAGGATCGCGCCGAGCATGACGGCTGCGAAGAAGCCCATCAGCGGAGCCGGAACAACCTGCGAAACCAGCTGCGGGTATGCTTCATCCATCATGGATACCTGATTGCCCTGCAGCTCAAACAGCGCATACGCGATAACGCCCAGCAGAGCAAGGTACATAAAGCCGATAATTTTCAGAAACGCGCAGTAGAGCGCGCCCTTCTGTGCTTCCTTGAGGTTCTTTGCAGCAAGTACACGCTGAATGAACGACTGGTGCGTACACCAAGACTGCAGGCCGAGGAAGAACAGACCGGTAAATACGGTCGGCCACGGAACCGCAGGCGGCAGAGAATCCGCCGGAGCGATAGAGTTGAGCATATCCGAATGGTTTTCGATCAGGAAACGCATACCGTCGATAACCGACAGACCGTCACCGCCTGCCGTCTTGCCGAGTACACTCAGCGCGAAGAACGGGATCATGAAGCCGCCGATCAGCAGGCCGATGCCGTTTACCGTATCCGATACGGCAACGGCTTTCAGTCCGCCGAAGATAGCGTAAATCGAGCCGATGATACTGATGATGATGCAGAGGATGATGACCGCCTGGAACTTGGTCACGCCCAGAATACCGGAAACATTAAAAATGTTCTCGAATACCAGCGAACCGGAGTACAGGATAACCGGAATCTGTACGACAATGTACAGCAGGATGTACGCGATGGAGAACCACAGCTTCGTGCTGCGGTCATAGCGCAGACCAATCAGCTCCGGGATGGTGGTAATGCCGCTTTTTAGATAACGCGGCGCCGCAAACAGCGCCAGCACGATACAGCACGGAGCCGCTACGATCTCGAACGCCATCGGGCTCATGCCCACGCTCCAAGTCTGTCCGTTCGTGCCGACCAGCTGCTCTGCCGACAGGTTGGTCAGCAGCAGCGAACCCGCGATAACGAAGCCCGGCAGGCCGCGTCCGGACAGAAAATAGCCGTCTGCGGTGCTCTGGTCATCGTCCTTTGTTTTTACATACGAAATGACTGCAACAAGTATCGTGAAACCGATAAACGTCGCCATTGTCCAAACCATTGGAATCCCCCTCTTTGTGTGTGTGCACTTCTTTGGTCAGAAATATATCACTTTTTTGCAGATAAAGCAAGGGCGGGCGCAAGTGCAGAACCTGCGTCCGCCCTGTTACAAGCAGTATAATCCTGTCTGCGGGTCAGTGTTTTACTCCCACAGGCCCTTGGACTTCATATCCGCAATATAGTCTTCGATATTGCCGGAATCAATGACCTTGGAGCCGGAATCGATGAAGGAATCGACTTTATCGCCGTCGAGCACCTTTACCGCCGCTTCCACAGCCTTATAGCCCATATCGTAGCCCATCTGTGCGATGTCGATGGTCAGAGAGCCTGCTTTGACTGTCTCGATGGCGGACTGGTTGCCGTCAAAACCGCACAGAACGGTATCTGCGTAATTGGTGTTGCCGGAATCCTTGATAACCTTTGCAGCTGCAAGCGCCATGTCATCCGCGATGGACAGAACTGCGTCTACGCCGTTCGGGTACTTCTGGATAACCGCCTCCATAGCGGCGGCTGCCTTGTCCGGCATGGTGTCGGTGTACTGCACTTCGAGCACCTGACCGCCTGCGGCTTCGATCGCATCGCGATAGCCGCGCAGACGTGCTTCATGGGTCTCGTCGCCCTGTACTCCTGCGATGATAACAGCCGTCGGCTTGTCCTTGCCGAGTGCCTTGCAGGCCTCAGCAACCGCCTTGCCGCCGTTCAGCGCTGCGTCCTCGTTGCCGGTGCCAACGAAGCAAGCCTTCTTGTCCGAGGTGAAGTCAGTATCCAGTGCAAGCACCGGCTTGTTCGCGGAAGCGACAAGGGTAGCGGTTGAAGTAGACTGCTGCGGTGCGACCACGACGGCATCAATGCCCGGGTTGCCGAGTGCAGTCTCGATCATGTTTACCTGCTCATCATACGAGGTGGCCGAGGTCGGAGACTGGATTTCGACGTTTACGTTGTCATGCTCGTTGCCGTAAGCGCGCGCACCGGCAATAACTTTGTTGAAGTGTCCGTCGGTATGCTTTACGATCACGGTAACGTTGTAGGCGTCGCCGGTGGCGGCGTCACCGCCTGCCTTGTCGTTCGCGGAGGTCTGACCGCCGCATCCCGCCAGCATGGCGGTACACAGCGTGCCGACCAGCGTCATCGCTAATACTCTCTTTTTCATGGTGCAAACACTACCCTTTCTTTTTTCTTCGATTCGTTCTTCCTTCCTTGGGGTATGCGGAGCTGCTTGTGTGATTGTGTGTGTGTCTTACTGGCTGATCGTCTGGCGGAGTGCGTCGATGGAGGTGTTGACACCGGCGTCAACCGTCATGGTCAGGTCCTCCATTTCGAGAGAAACGTCGCCGTCGTAGCCCATCATGTGGCAGACAGAGAAGAATTCCTTCCACCACTGCAGGTCCTTGCCGCAGCCGACTGCAACGTAGTTCCATACGCGGTCAGCGGACTCGGTAACGGGGCGCGGCTCGAGCAGACCGTCGGTGTCAGCCAGACCGCGCTCAATGCGGGCGTCTTTGCCGTGCACATGGAAGATGCAGCCCTTCAGTGCACGAGCAGCCGCAATCGGGTCTGCGCCCAGAACCATCATGTGGGACGGGTCGAGGTTGATGCCGAGCATCGGGTCGGTCGCTTCGCGCAGCTTGAGCAGAGTAGATGCCGACCATACCATGGTACCCGGAAATTCCTCAATTGCAATATGCTCGATGCCACATTTCTTGCAGTGTGCGATAAATTCGTTCCAGAACTCGATGGTCACCTTCCACTGGTACTCATAAGCGGGCGCCATGAAGTCCGGCCAGGAGACGGTGGAAGTGATCCAGTTCGGGGTGGTGTCGGTCTCGCTGCCTGCCGGCAGACCGGCCATGGCTACGATCTTCTTAACGCCGAGCAGACCCGCGAGCGTTGCGCAGTCGTACATGGACTTCTTGTACTCCTCGCCGGTCTTGGACGGCCAAAGCGGGTTGCAGGACGTGTTCAGTGCAGAAATGCGCATGCCGCGCTTTTCAAGCTCCATCATGAACGCTTCACGCTTGCCTGCGTCCGCGAGCAGCTCGGCGGTGTTGCAGTGCTTGCGGGCGCCCCAGCCGCCTGCGGTCATCTCGACCGCGTCGATGCCGAGGGACTTTACCTTGTCGAGCATATCCGTGTAGGACAGATCAGCGAATACGTCAGTGCAGATTGCGAGTTTCATATAAAAAACCTCTTTTCTTTCGGAACGTTTTTGAGAGAAATTCTTTGAGGGACTGCTGCTGCCTGCCTGAAACGGAAGGCAGCAGCTGAGAGAGAAGAAATAAGCGAGTTATTCGGTAAACAGGCGGATTACTTGAAATCTACCCATACGCCGCCCTTATCAGCGGACTCTACGCACTTGGTGACCCAGCGGATGCCGTCGATGCCGTGCTCCAGATCCGGGTAAACCAGATTCTTGAGGGTCTCCTCGTCGCCGCGGTTCTTCGCATCCATTGCGATAGCGAAACGGGTGTACAGGTTGCTCCAGGACTCGATCAGGCCGGTGTAATGCAGAGCACCCAGGCGCTCGTACTCAAGAGCTTCCGGATTCAGGTAATCCATTGCGCGAACCAGCGTCTGACGCGGCTGACCCTGTACTTCGTAGTACAGCTCATCCGGATGCATATCGTTCCACTCGAGGGAAGCCTTGGTGCCGACAATGCGGATGTGCTGGCTGCTCATGTCACCTGCGTTAACTGCAATGCCCACATACGGCCAACTGCGCCGTTCTCATAACGCATCAGGACGTAAGCATTGTCCTCCAGCGGTGCGCGGGACTTGATGAAGCTCTGGCGGTCGCACAGCAGCTGCTTCAGCTTCAGCTGCGGGCAGATCAGCTCGGACATATAGAAGGTGTGGGTGGACAGGTCGCCAAGTACAAAGGACGGGCCGGACTTTGCCGGATCAACACGCCACTTCTGACCCTCAGCCTGCTTGTCGCCGGTCGGGTCGCAAGCGAAACCATGTGCGTAGCGGAGGTCTACCATGGTAACCTCACCAATGTCGCCGTTCAGGACCATGGAACGCATCTGGCTCAGCAGGTCGAAACCGGAGAAGCCGTAGGTTACGCAAACGATCTTGCCCTTTTCCTCAGCCAGCTTCTTGATCTCTTCGCCTTCCTCAACCTTGAAGAACAGCGGCTTCTCGCAGATTACATGCAGGCCGGCTTCCAGAGCGGCCTTGCAGACCTCAAAGTGCTGGAAGTTCGGGGTTGCGATGTCAACAGCCTCGATGCCGTCCTCGCGCTTTGCTTCCTCAGCAAACATGGTCTTGTAATCCGGGTAGAGGCGCTCCTCATCCATGTTCAGGTTCTTGCCGAAGTCTACGCAGCGGGCGAAGTCCAGGTCGAACGCTGCAGCCTTGAGTACGAACGAGGTGTTGTCGCGCATAGCGCCCAGACGATGCTTGTAGCCAACGCCGGAAGTGCGGCCGCCGCCTACGATACCCCAACGGAACGGACGATCAATTTTCTTTTCACCGATAAACATAATGTTTTCCTTCTTTCTTCGATTTGTAAAAAGGTGTTTGATTCTGTTTTATACTGCTTGTTTCGATGTTTTGTGAAATACATACAACAAATACGATTTATCTTTGTTTATTGTATCTATTTCCTAACTTCTGACCTAAGTATAAAATGTTTTATGGATGTATTCAATAAGCGTTTCTGTCATAAAGTTCATCGATCCTGCTTTCTGTGAAAAAACACAGAAAACCAGTTCATCAATCCTGCTATTTCGTTCATGGATTCTATGAGGGCAAAATAAGGAAGGAGAAGAGTTTATGCAAAGTGTTGATCCCGGCATCCGAAGTGAGTCGGTTTGTTTTCCGTTTACGCCGTCGCAGACCGCAAGAGAGCTGCTGTTTTACCCGACATGGTGCGGTCACTACTACTGCACCGCCAACTATTTTATGAAGCGCGACAGTTATCCGCCGCTGCTCATCGCCTACATCCGCAAGGGACGCTTCCGCGTGGAGTACCGCGGTGAGTTCCATGTCGCCGAGGCCGGTGACGTGCTGCTGCTCGACTGCATCGAGCCGCACTACTACCACGCTGAGGACGGACTGGAGTTCGTGTACATGCACTTTGAGGGCTCGAACGCACGTGAGCTGTGCCGCCGCATCACTGAGCGGCACGGCTGGCTCATCCGCCGCGACAACAACACGCTGATCGGCAATCTGCTGTACGACATGGTGCGCTTTTACGATGAGAACGGTGTAGAGACCGATATGCAGCGCTCGGCACGCATCTACCGCATGTTTGACCTGCTGCTCTCACCGAGTGCCGCCGAGCAGTCAGCGGATACGCCGGTCGAGCAGGCCATCCAGTACATCCGATCGCATATCGGTCAGCCGATTTCCGTGGAGGATCTGGCGTCCACCGTGTGCCTGAGCGCGTCCTATTTCGCGCATATGTTCAAGCGCCGCACCGGCTTTTCCCCTGCCGATTATGTAATCAACTCGCGCATTGAGCGCGCGAAGGTCCTGCTCGTGCGCACGCAGAAGCCGATTGCAGAAATCGCCGAGGAGGTCGGCTACTCGACCAGCGGCAGCCTGATCAACCTGTTCGTGAAGAAAGTCGGTACGTCACCGCGGCAGTACCGTATCCAGCATATGTCCAAAGCGATTGATGAGGTATACAAAACCGATGTGCCGGAGCTATAACCGTGCAAAGACGCAAAAAGACGCACATCGCAAGATGTGCGTCTCAGTCTGTCAATAAAATCCGTTTTCACGATGCGGACGCTGCCGCGCGGCAACGCGCATGAAAAAGCGTTTGCGCAGCAAATGCACAAGCCCGCAGACCTCTATCCTCCAAAATATGCAATGAGAGCAGCCGAGGCGTGCACCCCGGTTTTCATACTTTCAGAAGGAGAAGGTTTCCGCATGGGAACTTTCGGACGTTCGTGTTTTGCAAAGCCAAAACACAGGTTGTCGGAAAAACGAAGCTTTTCGATAGTCAAAGCACCGCAGTCTATGACTGCGGTGCTTTTATCATCTCTGGTTTTTACTTTGCGAGCTTGCTCTGTGCCTTCTGCTCGAAGCGCTCCTTGGCAACAATGGCGCGCTGATGCGTGCCCTCGCCGATCAGGCCTGCCTCGTCGTAGGCTGCAACCTTGAAGGTCAGGATCTTGCCGTTCGGCGCGATCTCGGTCAGCTCGGTCTCGATGCGGACCTCCATGCCCTCCGGCGTAGCGGCAACATGGCTTACGTTTACCAGCGTGCCGACCGTGGTCTTGCCCTCTTCAAGCTCACCCGCGACACTTGCGGCTGCGGTGTTCTCGATGGCTGCGATCATCATCGGGGTGGCAAATACGGATACCAGACCGCTGCCGACGTTGCACGCCAGCTGCTCCTTGGTTACGGTGAACTTCTTCTCGCCCTTGATACCGGTGTTCATATCAATTACTCCTGTCTGTTTCGCGGAATGGAACTTACTTCTTGCGCAGCTCGGTCATGCCGCCCATGTACGGCTGAAGCGGCTTCGGGATAGCAACCGAGCCGTCCTCACGCAGATTGTTCTCGAGGAACGCGATCAGCATACGCGGAGGTGCAACGACCGTGTTGTTCAGAGTGTGCGCGAAGTACAGCTCCTTCGGGTTCTCCTTGCTGCGGATACGGATGCCCAGACGGCGCGCCTGTGCGTCGCCGAGGTTGGAGCAGGAGCCGACCTCGAAGTACTTCTTCTGGCGCGGAGACCATGCCTCTACGTCGCAGGACTTGACCTTCAGGTCAGCCAGGTCGCCCGAGCAGCACTCGAGGGTGCGTACCGGAATATCGAGCGAACGGAAGAAGTCAACCGTGTTCTGCCACAGCTTCTCGTACCATGCCTTGCTGTCCTCCGGCTTGCAGACGACGACCATTTCCTGCTTCTCGAACTGGTGGATGCGGTAAACGCCGCGCTCCTCGATGCCGTGCGCACCGACTTCCTTGCGGAAGCACGGAGAGTAGCTGGTGAGGGTCTGCGGGAGGGTCTCCTCGTCGTTGATGGTGTCGATGAACTTGCCGATCATGGAGTGCTCGGAGGTGCCGATCAGGTACAGATCCTCGCCCTCGATCTTGTACATCATGTTCTCCATTTCCTTGAAGGACATAACGCCCTTTACTACATCACCGTGGATCATGAACGGCGGAATGTAGTAGGTGAAGCCGCGGTCGATCATGAAGTCGCGCGCGTAGGACAGGATAGAAGAATGCAGACGCGCGATGTCGCCCTTGAGGTAGTAGAAGCCGTTGCCGGAGGTGCGGCGAGCAGCGTCGAGATCGATGCCGTCGAAGGACTCCATGATGTCAACATGGTACGGAACCTCAAAATCCGGAACGACCGGCTCGCCGAAGCGCTCGTTCTCAACGTTCTCGGAATCGTCCTTGCCGATCGGGACAGACGGATCGATGATGTTCGGAATGACCATCATGCGGTTCTTGACTTCCTCAGCAAAAACCTTTTCGTCCTCTTCGAGCTTGGTCATCTCGTCGGCCATCGCCTTGACCTCTGCCTTGACCTTCTCGGCCTCGTCCTTCTGACCCTTGGCCATCAGACCGCCGATCTCCTTGGACTTCTTGTTGCGCTGAGCGCGCAGCTCGTCGCAGCGGGTCTTTGCAGCGCGGTACTTCGCGTCGAACTCGATGACCTCATCGACCATCGGGATTTTCTCGTCCTGGAACTTCTTCTTGATGTTTTCCTTGACTGCGTCCGGGTTTGCTCGGACAAATTTGATATCCAGCATTTTTATTTCTCCTTATTGATTATTGACATTTTTATCTTCGCTCTGCGCGTTGCTGTCTGCGAGCGCGAGCAGCTTCTGATAGACTGCGTAGTCATTCGCCTCAAGCACGCCGCCGTCCTCGCGGAGCTTGAGCTGGTTCTCGGAAAAGGCGTCTTTGATGCCCTCGAGCAGGTAATTCAGCTGCTCCATGTCATCGTCAATGACGGCCTGCTCCGCCGCTACCAGCATTTCGAGCATCTGCTCGCGCTCGCGCAGATTCTGCGTCGCGCCGACCACATCGGTCTTTGCCTGCTCGGTACCAAGCGTGCTGCGCACGCTCTCCAGCGCGCTGCTCTGCAAATCAAACTGCTGCTGCAGATCTGCGACCTTCTGGGTCGCGCCCTGCGCAACCGTCTGCTGCTCGTTCAGCTGTGAGCTGAGGTTTTCGACCTGCCGGTCCGCACGCGCCTGCGCAACATAGCTGATGAGGATGAGTGCGATCGCTACCGAGAACAGACCGACGATATAAAACGTCAGCGTCGTGCGGCTGAGTTTTTTCTCCGGCTTTGCCTGTTCAGGGGCGTTGTTTTTCTGTTCGTTCATGTGCTGCCTCCTTATACGCGCAGGGCGCGCAGCGCTTCAGTCAGGCGTTCCAGATCGTCCGCGCCGTAATATTCAAGGGTCAGCTGACCGCTGTTTTTGCCCTGCTGAATGCAGATCTTACGGCCGAGAACGCTTTCCAGCTCCTTCTCCAACGCCGCGATATAATCCACGGAAAAGTCGCTTTCCTGCGGCTTTGGCTCCGCAGGCTTTTTATTCATGCGCTTGGCGAGCGCCTCCGCCTGACGGACGGTCATGCCGGCCATCTGCTTTGCGGCTTCGACGCGCTTATCCTCCTCCGCGACGGCGAGCACCGCGCGCGCATGGCCGCCGGAGAGCTCTCCCCTGCTGACCATGGTCCGGACCTCGCCGGGCAGCTGAAGCAGACGCAGCGCATTGGCGACCGCCGGGCGCGACTTGACGACGCGCTGCGCGACCTGCTCCTGCGTCAGGCCATAGTCGCGCATCAGCTGCTCATAGCCCTCCGCTTCCTCGATCGGGTTGAGGTCCTGCCGCTGCAAATTCTCGATGAGCGCAAGCTCCATAACCTCGCTCTCGCTCGCCTCGATGACCATCGCAGGGATTTCATCCAGACCGGCCTGCCGCGCGGCACGCCATCTCCTCTCGCCTGCGATGATCTGATAATAGCCTTCCTTTTTACCCGCGCGCACCGTGATCGGCGTAATGACGCCGTGCAGACGGATGCTTTCCGCGAGCTCGTCGAGCGCCTCCTGCGTGAATACCTTCCTCGGCTGGCCGGGGTTCGGTTCGATGCGGCTGACCGCGATCTTGCTGACGCTGTCCGCCGAGGTCTCCGTTTTCAGATCAACAACCGTCGTATCTCCGAACAGGTTGGACAGGCCGCCGCCCAGTCCCTTTTTACCGGATGCCATCAGCCCTTCCCCTTTCCGTTTTTCGCAAGGATTTCATCCGCGAGCGACAGATACGCTTCTGCGCCGCGGCACATGCGGTCGTACTCGGTGATCGGCTTGCCGTGGCTCGGCGCCTCGCTCAGACGAACGTTGCGCGGAACGACCGACGAGAACACCTCGCCCGGGAAGTGCTTTTTGACCTCCTCGACCACCTGAATGGACAGGTTGGTTCGGCCGTCGAACATGGTCAGCAGCACACCCTCGAGCGACAGCTTCGGGTTCATGTTTTTCTTGACCATGCGCACGGTCGTCATCAGCTGGCTCAGGCCCTCGAGTGCGTAATACTCGCACTGGAGCGGCACGAGGAAGCTGTCAGCCGCGCACAGGCAGTTGAGCGTCAGCAGGCCGAGCGACGGCGGGCAGTCGATGAACACATAATCGTATTCGTCCTTCACCTTGTCGAGCACGAGCTTGAGCCGCGCCTCGCGGTGATCCATTGCGATCAGATCGAGCTCCGCGCCCGCAAGATTGACGTTCGCGCCGATGATATCGACCCATTTCGTCTGGACGATACCTGATTTCGTATCCGGGCCCTCGGATACGATCAGATCATAGACCGATGTTTCGAGGGAACGCGGATCGACACCGAAGCCTGAGGTCGCATTGCCCTGCGGGTCAAAGTCGCACAGCAGAACGCGCTTTCCGCGCTCGGACAGTGCCGCTGCGAGGTTGATCGCAGTCGTTGTTTTTCCCACGCCACCCTTCTGGTTGGCGAACGCGATAATTTTACCCATAGTGCTTTCCTCTTTATTCGTGTTTTTTCCTATGCTCTTTATTATAGCACATGCTTAAAAGAAAACAAAGGCACTATCCCAAAATTTTTGCCTGCGCTTTTCCTTCTGCGGAAAATGTTTCATGTGAAACATGAGTTTGCCTGCGTGGACGTTGTTTCACGTGGAACACAAACTGTCCGGAAAAGGTTTCACGTGAAACAGTCCCTCCCTGTTCCGCGCCGATGTTTCACGTGGAACAATTTTGCTTTCTGTTTCATGCAGAATGTTTCACGTGGAACAATTCTGTCATTTGTTCCATGCCTTTGTTTCACATGAAACAAAAGTGCCATCCCTTCGGATGGCACCTATAATATAGTAATTGCTGCGATTTACCCTTTCGCGTGCGGAATGCAGATAGTGAGCGTCAGGCCGTCGTCGCTCTCCTGCTGCTTGACGGTCGCGCCGATCCCTGCATCGACCATCACTCCGACCGCGCGGTTGAGTGTGTTCAGAAAAAAACGCACATCCTTGAACAGGCGCACAACGCGCTTTCCGCTCTCCGCCTCAACGACCGGCTGCGGATTTTCCTTCGCCTTGAGAAATTCGTCGATATATTCCTCGGTACGGCTGACATTCAGCTCATGCTCGATGATATAATTGGTGACGTTGATGCGGTCGGCCTCATCGTTCAGGCGCAGCAGCGCCCGGGCATGCCGCTCGGTCAGATTGTTGCAGCGGATCAGCTCCATATTCTGCTGCGACAGCCGCAGCAGCCTCAGCTTGTTCGCAACGGCTGACTGGGTCTTCCCTACCTTGCGCGCAGCCTCCTCCTGCGTCAGACCGAACTGTTCGATGAGCCGCTTGAAGCCGTTCGCCTCCTCAAAGAAATCCAGATCGCGCCGCTGCAAATTCTCAACGAGGGCGATCACCGACGAGTCCTCCCCGTCCGCGTTGATGAGCAGGCAGGGCACATCGGTCAGTCCGGCGACGCGCGCCGCCCTCAGCCGCCTCTCCCCTGCGACCAGTTCATAGCCACCGTTCCCTGTCCGCCGCACGGTCAGCGGATTGAGCACGCCGTACTGACGGATACTCTCTGCGAGCGTGGCGATCGCCTCCGGGTCGAAATATCGCCGCGGCTGATTGGGATTGCGCACGATCTCTGAAATACGGATACGCCGCAGCACCCGATCCTCCCTCCCGGACACAAGCGTCAGGACCGATTTCATCATAAGTAACCTCCTTTTCCTGCTGTGCCCGATGAACAGGGGTACTGCACCTCTGTTTTCTGTGGCACGGTCGTCCTTTGGTAATAGATTACCACAATTTTGCAGACAGGCAAGCAAAATCGACCGCGTAATCTGCCTTGTACGACAAATTCCTGTCATTTCCAACGAAAAAGCGGCTGATATACTTATTTTCGGACAAAAAATACCCTCTGTAATTTCCGTACAGAGGGTAAACTTTCCGTATAATTTCAGAGCGGAGCGGTCTGAATTTTCTTAAAGCGGCGCGGGTATTTGTCGGGGGTATCGCTGATCTTCGGCAGACGAACGAGCGCCCGCTCGATGCCGTCATGCGGCACAGTATAGCTCAGCATTTCCGGCTCGCCGACGCCCAGCACCTCGAAGGCATGCGCCGCGCTCTGCACTTCCTCCGCGCAGTCCGCCGCCTTCATGGCGAGGAAGCAGCCGCCGACCTTGACCATCGGCACCGCCAGCTCGCTGAGCGTGCGCAGGTCTGCCACTGCACGTGAAACCGCCATATCGAACGACGCACGGCTGTCCTTCGCGAAATCCTCCGCCCGTGCATGGACGGCGGTGACGTTGGTCAGACCCAGTGTCTCGATAACCTCATTCAGAAAGTCGATGCGCTTGCGCAGCGCGTCGAGCAGGACGAATTCGGTCTCCGGGCACAGTATTGCCAGGGGCATACCCGGAAAACCGGCGCCCGTGCCCACGTCGAGCACCCTTCCCCCCTGCGGCATATGCGGCGCGAGAGCGGCGCAGTCGAGGAAATGGCGCGTCACGACCTCGGTCGGTTCGGTGACTGCGGTGAGGTTCATCACCTTGTTCTTCTCCAGCAGCAACGCGGAGAATTTCAACAAATCATCAATCATTTTTTCGCTGACTTCGGGCAGAAATTCCTTCAGTCCGGTGTACAGCAGCTCGCGGTCGGTCAAGCCCTTTCCCCCTTTCGATGTGTTTCGATATAGATCATCAGCGCAGTAATATCCGCCGGCGAGACACCCGAAATACGGGCCGCCTGACCGAAATTCAGCGGCTTGACTGCGTTCAGCTTCTGCCGCGCCTCCAGACGCAGCGAGTCCACCTCGTTATAGTCCAGATCAAGCGGCAGCGGACGGCTCTGAAGCCTGCGGTACTGCTCGACATCGCGCTCCTGGCGCTCGATATAACCGGCATATTTGATGCGGATCTCGACCTGCTCGCGGATGACCGCAGGCAGCTCCGGGCGCTCTGCATCGAACGGCGCAAGATCTGCGTAGCTCAGCTCGGGACGGCGCAGCAGGTCGATCAGCTTGCAGCCGGCCTTGAGAGGCGTCGAGTGATGCTGCTCCAGAAAGGCATTCAGCTGCTCGCCCGGCGCGATGCCGACCGATGCGATGCGGTCGATCTCTCGCTGCACGGTTTCGTACTTTTTCCGCACTTTGTCGCCGCGTTCGGGCGAATTCAGTCCGACGCGGACACCAATCGGGACGAGACGTTCATCTGCGTTGTCCTGCCGCAGCAGCAGGCGGTACTCCGAGCGCGAGGTCATCATGCGGTACGGTTCGTTCGTGCCGCGCGTCACCAGATCGTCGATCAGCGTACCGATGTATCCGTCTGCACGGTCGAGCACGAGTGGTTCCTCGCCCTTGAGTCTGAGGGCGGCGTTGATGCCTGCCACAAGGCCCTGCGCGGCCGCCTCCTCGTAGCCGGACGAGCCGCAGAACTGACCTGCGCCGTACAGACCGGAGACCTTTTTGGTCTCGAGCGTCGGACGTAGCTCGAGCGGATCGATGCAGTCGTACTCGATGGCGTAGGCCGGACGCATGATCTCGGCGTGCTCCAGTCCCTTGACCGAATGCAGCATTTTGCGCTGTACATCGAACGGCATGGAGGACGAAAAGCCCTGTACATAGATTTCCTCGGTATCCAGTCCCATCGGCTCAAGAAACAGCTGATGGCGCGGCTTGTCCGCGAAGCGCACGACCTTATCCTCGATCGACGGGCAGTAGCGCGGGCCGACGCCCTCGATTTTGCCGCCGTAGAGCGGCGAACGGTCGAGGTTTGCGCGGATGATCTCATGCGTTTCCGCGGTCGTATAGGTCAGATGACATACCGCACGGTTATCGGGCGGATGGTCGGTCTCGAAGGAAAACGGGATAATTTCATTCTCTCCCTCCTGCACCGCAAGACCCTCGAAGTCAATCGAGCGGCGGTTGATGCGCGGCGGCGTGCCGGTCTTGAAGCGCTGCAAACGCAGTCCCAGACCGCGCAGCGACTCGGTGAGCGGCTTTGCCGCCGCCATACCGTCCGGGCCGGATTCACGGGTATATTCTCCGATGATGACGCGGCCGCCGAGGAAGGTGCCCGAGGCGACAACGACCGCCTTGACGGCATGGCGCACGCCGACAGCGGTCACGATAGCCGAAACCGCGCCGTCCTTCTGCTCGATGGCGACCACCTCATCCTGCATGAGAAACAGGTTTTCCTGCTGCTCCAGAACGTGCTTCATATACGCTCTGTATTTAATTCGGTCGGCCTGCGCACGCAGAGAATGCACCGCAGGGCCCTTGCCGCGGTTGAGCATACGGTACTGAATGCAGGCCGCATCCGCCGCCCGGGCCATCTCTCCGCCCAGTGCATCGATCTCTCGAACGAGGTGTCCCTTGGCCGTGCCGCCGATGGCAGGATTGCACGGCATATTGCCTACAGCGTCCAGATTGATCGAAAAACACGCGGTTTTCGCACCTAAACGTGCACTTGCGAGCGCGGCCTCAATGCCTGCATGACCGGCGCCGATCACCGCAACGTCGAACGCTTCCGCGTCAAATGCTGTCATCGCGCGGCGCCTCCTTTTGTATATCGAAATAGCAAAATGTTCATCGGTCCCTCTCTGTGTAAAACTGTTGATAACTATGTGGAAACTCTGGATAACTCTACTTTGAGTGGTCATTTTTGTTTTACTAAACGTAATATTTTTATCTTTCGATTACGCTTTGTTGTATTATTGCCTGAAAAAGGGGCCGCTGCGCGCGGCAGGCGGCCCCCCTATCCACATTGTTTCCACATTCGTTCTCCGCGTCACTTGCCGACGCAGAAATCGCTGAAAATTCGGGTAACGACCGACTCGGTCACGGTCTCGCCGGTGATCTCGCCGAGTGCGGCAATCGCGCCCTCTGCATCCATCACGACAGCGTCCGGCGTCATGCCGCACTGAGCAGCGTACAGCGCCGCTTCGCAGCGTTCTGCGGCGCGCGCGAGCGCGGCGGCCTGACGGGCGTTTGTGATCAGTGCGCCGTCAAACGCAGTCTCTCCGAAGCCGATGGTGCGCGGAATGAGCGACAGCAGACGGTCCATTCCCTCCCCTGTCTTTGCCGACAGATGAACGATGTGCGCGAACTGCTTTTTGAGCAGCTCCTCGTCGAGCTGCTGCGGCAGATCGGTCTTGTTCAGCACGGCGATCGCACGGTGTCCGGCCGAACGGGCGAGCACGAGCATGTCCTCTTCCCCGATCGCCTTGGAGCCATCGAACACGGCGAGAATGAGCGCGGACGCAGACGCTTCCGCCATCGCGCGGTCGATACCGGCCTGCTCGACCGGGTCAGTCGTATCGCGCAGTCCGGCCGTATCGGTCACACGCAGCAGGATCTGGCCGACCTTGACGTTCTCCTCGATGAGGTCGCGCGTCGTGCCGGGAATGTCCGTGACGATGGCGCGTTCGCGGCCGAGCAGCGTGTTCAGCAGCGTCGACTTGCCGGCGTTCGGCCGGCCGAGAATGACGCACGGCACGCCCTCGCGCAGGATACGTCCCCGTTCATAGCTCTCCGCCATGCGGTAGAGCTGACTTGTTGTCTGGTGCAGCAGCGCCGCCGCATCATCGAACAGGATCGGGTCGATGTCCTCGTCCGGAAAATCGACGATCGCGTGGAAATGCGCGACCATGCCGAGCAGCTTGTCGCGCATCTGCTGCACGCTCGAGCCGACCGCACCCATCATCTGCGCTGCGGCGTTCTGCGCGGCTTCGACCGTGCGCGCCGTGATCAGGTCATGTACGGCTTCCGCCTCGGAAAGTCCCATTTTATCGTTCAGAAACGCGCGGCGCGTGAACTCTCCGGCCTCGGCCTGCCGCACGCCGTGCGCGAAAAGCGCATCGAGCGCCGCGGTCAGGACCGCAGTCGAGCCATGGCACTGAATTTCCGCCATGTCCTCGCCCGTGTAGGTATGCGGTGCGCGGAACACGACCGCATAGCAGGCATCGAGCAGATGCCCGTTCTTGTCGGAAAGCGTACCGTAAACCAGCTTCTGCGAGGCTGCTTCCGCCAGCGGACTGCCGTTTTTCGGAGAAAAGACCGCGCTGACCGCACCGATCGCCTGCGCACCCGATACACGGATGATGCCGATCGGCCCGCCCGATGCGGCAACAGCGGCAATCGTATCATTCATAGATGATACCTCTGCGTTAATGACGCTGGCGGCCGCTGTCCGGTGCGATAACGACGCGGCGGCTCGGCTCAGTGCCGGTGGAGTAGGTCGTAACGCCGTTGAAGTCCTGGAGAGCGGCATGGATGATGCGGCGCTCATACGGATTCATCGGCTCGAGAGTCATCGAGCGATGGCTCTTGACGACCTTCATCGCCATCTTGCGCGCCAGACGCTCTAGGCTCTCCGCGCGCTTCTCGCGATAGTTTTCGGTATCAACAGACAGACGAACGTGCTCGTCGAGCGCGTTGTTCAGCACGAGCGAGCCAAGATACTGGATCGCGTCGAGCGTATCGCCGCGGCGGCCGATGATCGGACCCATGTCCGGACCGGACAGCTCGAGGCGCAGCTGGTCGCACTCGGTCTGCGGCAGAACCGTGACCTGACCCTCGATGCCCATCTTCTCCATCAGACCGGAGATGAACGAGGTCGCGAGCTCCTCTGCCTTCTTCATGCAGTCCTCGGAAACCGGGATGAGCTCGCGCTCCTTCGGAACGGACGGAGTGATCGGGCGCTCCTCGCGCGGGCGGCGCTCACGGCGCGGACGGTCACTGCGTTCACGGCGCGGGCGGTCGCTGCGCTCGCGGCGCGGACGCTCGACCTCGAGCTTTTCCGGAACAAAATCCGCCGGAGCGGCCTTGACCAGACGCGGCGTGTCGTCCTCGTCGGTGATGGACAGCTTCTGCGGCTTGACAGCCGGCTTTTCTGCCTTCGGCTCGGTCTTTACCGGCTTCGGAGCCGGCTTTTCCTCCTTCGGCGCCGGCTTCTTCTCCTCGATGATCTCGGGCGCCTCATAGGTCACGCGGACGCGCGCCGGGGTCGCACCAATGCCGAGAAAGCCCTTTTTGCCGTTGTCGAGTACCTCTACGGATACATCATCGCGGTCGAGACCCAGCTGACGCAGCGCGTTTGCGATGGCTGCATCACGGTTCTCGCCGGTTGCTTCTAAAAACTTCTGCATGATTACTTGTCCCCCTTCTTTTTCTCACTATGGGACTTCTGCGCAGCGCGGTTTGCCTCGCGCTTCGCCTTTTTTTCCGCCGCCACACGCTCTGCTTCGGCAGCCTGTTCTGCCTCCTGCCGGCCGCGGATGCGCTTGGTCAGAATGACCTCCTGTACGCAGGTGAATACGTTGTTGAAGATCCAGTAAATGCCGATCGCGCCCGGAAGGATGAACGCAAAGTACAGCGACATCAGCGGCATCAGCATGGTCATCATCTTCATCTGGTTCGCAGCCGCATCGTTGCCCTTGGGCATATTCTGCATCTTCTGCATGATGTAGCTGGAGAGATATGCGGTCAGGCACGACAGGATCGGGATGATCCAGATCAGGCCCGGGTGCTTGATGGACGGGGTATCCGCCAGATTAAGGCCGAAAAAGTTGAAGTCCATCGGGAAGATGCTCTCGCCGTCGGCGAGGCACTTGAGAACGTCGGGCGCGAAATTGCCGGCTGCATCCTTGAATGCGTTCAGCTTTTCCGCGATCACGATCTGTACGGTGTAGTTTGCGCCTGCCAGATTGTCCAGACCGACCAGCTGCGCGAGCTTGATGACCGTCTCGCTGCTCAGGCCGACGATATACTGCAGCGGCTGCTGTACCGCATAGTACAGACCCATCATGATGGGGAGCGGAATGAACTGGGGCAGGCAGCCGCTCATCGGGCTGACGCCGCGGCGTTCATAGAGCGCCTGAATTTCCTCGTTGAGCTTGGCGCGGTTGTTCGCGTACTTCTTCTGAAGCTGCTGCATCTCCGCGTTGAGCGCGGTCATGGCGAGCATGCTCTTCTTGCCCTTGATGGCGAGCGGTACGCAGCACAGCTTGACGATCAGCGCGAACAGGATAACGGCAAGGCCGTAGTTATGCACGAAATTGTACAGGCTGAGCAGGATCAGACCGAACGGTCTGACGATGAGATAACCAAAGATATTGGGGTCTTTGATCAGGTTGGAAAGTTGATCGATGGTCATAAGAACCTCCAGAAATGCGCGCTCTTAGCGCGTTTATGGCCGGAAAATATTTCCCCGGCAATGAGAGCCCTTCCCTGCCTCACGGCACCGGGTCATAGGGGCCTCGTTTGGAGAAGGGATGGCAGCGGCAGATGCGCCTCAGCGCAAGCCAGCCTCCCTTCAGAGCGCCGTACTTCTCGATCGCCTCAAGGGCGTACTGCGAGCAGGTCGGCGTATAGCGGCAGCAGGGCGGCTTGAGCGGAGAGATATTTCTCCGGTAAAACCGCACGAGCGCCAGAAGCAACCGCTTCACGGCTGAGCTGCTGCGGCTTTGTTCTCGCGGAGCGCACGCAGCAGCGATTTTTCGATGTCCTGATAGGTCGCGCCCACCGCGCGCGCACGCGCGACGAGCACAAGGTCAACGCCGGTGGCAAATTCGTCCTCGTGCAGGCGGTATGCCTCACGAAACAGACGCTTGATACGGTTTCTCTTGACCGCACATGCCAGTTTTGCGCTGACCGTCAGTCCGAGACGGTTGTGTCCGAGACGGTTTTTCCGGCAGTAAAGCACAAGATGCCTGCCCGCCGATGAGGTGCCTCGATGATACAGCCGCCGGAATTCATGGTTTTCCTTTAAGGCTATGGTTTTCTTCATGTCTGTGTCTCCTCGTTCCTTTCGATGCCCGGAAAAAAACGGAATTATCGACAAATTCTTCTTTGCACGGTTGTTTTCATGACTGCAAAGCTGACGGCGCTCTTTTCTCTGCCCTGCCTGCGCCGCCCAGTGGACTGCGGGCCGCACCGCGCGGTCAAAGCGCGGCGATCGCCCTTTTTGCAGGTTTTCCGGCCGTTTTGGGACTGTTTTCGCCGTTTTCTGCGCACGACGAAAAAGGCCTGCCCATCAGACCGAAAAAAACGAGCCGCATTTCTGCGGCCCGCAACAGTTTTCTCCGCGCCGCGGCGCGAATATATATGACCCCTTGCGAAGGGTCCTGCTGCCGATCAGGCAGACAGCTTAGCGCGACCCTTTGCGCGACGGCGAGCCAGTACCTTGCGGCCGTTCGCGGTGGACATGCGCTTGCGGAAGCCGTGCTCCTTGGAGCGCTGACGCTTCTTCGGCTGGAACGTTCTCTTCATAACTTCGTGCACCTCCCTGTTCTGAATTTTACGGATGGGCACCGGCATAGGTCCGGCGCGAGACGCGGGCATATGCCGCTGCCTGTCCGCATAATATGATACGATATATATTATCGTATAGCGGACGCGAAATGTCAAGCTTTTTTTGCAAAAAATTCGTTTTTTTCGTATCTTTTCAACATCTTGTGTCTGCATTTTCCCGCTCCACCACGCTTTGTATGCCGCGGCCGCTTTTCGCGCCTCCGGCCGGCCGACACGATAAAAGTTATCCACAGTTTCCATTTGATATTGTGGATACTGTGTGCTATTATAAAATAGAATAGGAGTCGGCTCCTGCCGTTCTCCGCTGTTCTGCTGTGCCGGAAGTCCGGACTTTTCTTCGGATTTTTTCGCGCCGCAGCCCATATTTTTCTGAAAAACCGTGCGTTTTCGTATGGTTTGTTTGCTTTGCGAAAAAACGGGTTCGCCCCCTCTTTTTCGCGTTTCCACCGCGTCTGTGGACGGCGCCTTTGTCCACAGCTTTTTCGCCCTGTCCCGGCGACACTCTATAAGGAGGCTCTCCTCATGGCCAACAACATACTGGAGATGGCGCTCGAACTGCTTGAACACGAGCAGAAGTTTCTGCCGTCTACCCTGTCAGCCTGGTTCGGGGATGCGACGGTGGTTTCGTTTACCGACAACCGCCTTGTTCTGCACTCCCCGTCAGACTTCAAGCAAAAGTACATTACCGACAAATTCATCGAACCGCTTCAGAACGCGCTGTATCAGCTGACCGGCGAGGCAGCGACCGTTGTGGTGGTGACCGGGGAATACAGCACCCCCGCCCAGTCGGCGTCTCCGTACGATGACTATACCTTTGAACGGTTCATCGTCGGCTCGTCCAACAAATTCGCTCACGCGGCGGCCTATGCGGTCGCGCAGCGCCCGGCTGCGGAAAACAACCCGCTGTTTATCTACGGCAACTCCGGTCTGGGCAAGACCCATCTGATGTACGCGATCGCGAACGTCCTGCGCCGCACGCACCCGGAATTCCGCATTATTTATGTAAAGGGCGAGGATTTCACCAACGAGCTGATCACCGCGATCCAGAAAGCGGATGTACAGTCCTTCCGCAACAAATACCGCGTGGTCGATCTGCTGCTGCTCGACGACGTACAGTTCATCGCCGGCAAGGAGCGCACGCAGGAAGAATTCTTCCATACCTTTAATGCGCTGTACGAGGCGAAAAAGCAGATCGTTCTCACCTCCGACCGTCCGCCAAAGGAGATCAACACGCTCGAGGAGCGCATGAAGACCCGTTTCGAGTGGGGCCTGCTCGCGGACATCCAGCCGCCGGACTTTGAAACACGAATCGCCATCATCCGCGACAAGGCGGTAAAGATGAGCATCGAGCTGCCCGACGAGGTATCCAACTACATCGCGGAGAACATCCAGTCCAACATCCGTCAGCTCGAAGGCGCGGTCAAAAAGATCAAGGCGATGCACGAGCTGATGGGCGAACGCATCACGGTCTCGCTCGCCGAAAACGCGATCGACGCGCTGCGCACGGAAAATCCGGGGCTCAACCCGACGCCCGAGCGCATCATGGAGGCGGTCGCGAACTACTTCTATATCCCGGTCGAGCAGATGATCTCCAAGGACCGCTCCAAGGACGTCGCATATCCGCGCCAGATGGCGATGTACATGATCCGCCAGGAGCTCGAATACTCCTTCCCCGACATCGCAAAGATCTTCAAGCGCGACCATACCACCGTCATGCACGCCTGCAACAAGATCGAGGAGGAGCGCAAGAAATCGCGCCAGACCGAGGACGTCATCAAAAAGCTGCACAATAATATACGCGGCGACTGAATTCTACAGCGCTGCATATATACATATTCGCTGTACACAGGATGTATATTTATGCATTTATTTATCCCCAGTTTTCTGTGGAATCCACAGGGATAAGCCTGTGGATAATCAGGGGTGTGTTTTCGTGTGTGGACAGTCCATTTTCCATCCACAATCGTCTGTGGACGACATTTCCCGCGCCGCTGCTGACGATTTCGGAGTTATCCACAGGCTCCACAGCCTCTATTACTACTGCGAAAACCTTTCCTTTTATCTGAGAGGTTTTCTCTGTCCGTCTCCCGCGGACACATTATGCATGTGAATTTCCAGTAATAAAAAGGAAATCCTTGATCCGGGCTCTGCTGACGCGAATAAACCCGGCAGCAGCCCTTATAGATGTCATTGTTTTTAGAGAAAGGAATCAATATGAAGTTTTCCTGCGAAAAAGAGATCCTTCTGGGTATTCTCGGCACAGCTTCGCGCGCCGTTACCGGCAAAAGCTCGATGCCGCTGCTCGAGGGTCTGCTCATCTGCGCTGATGCTTCGACGCTGACCGTCACCGGTTATGACATGTCGATGGGCATCCGCACCACGACCGAGACCGACGTAGTCGAGCCGGGCAGCATCGTTATCAATGCAAAGCTGCTGCTCGACATTGTCCGCAAGCTGCCGAACGACGTCGTTTATATCGAGACGGACGACAAGCTGATGACGACCGTCAAATGCGGCCGCGCGGTGTTTAATCTGGCCGCGACCGAGGCGGACGAATTCCCGGCGCTTGCTGAGGTTTCCAGCGCTACCGGGTTCTCTCTACCCCAGAATATCCTGAAAAGCATGATTTCTCAGACGATTTTCTCGGTTTCTGACAACGAATCCAAGCCGATCCATACCGGCTGTCTGTTCGAGCTGGATGGCTCGCGCCTCAATGTGGCAGCGGTCGATGGCTACCGTCTTTCCGTACGCCGCGAGACCATCGAAGGGATGTCCGGGGAAATGAAATTCGTGGTCCCGGGCGCTTCCCTGCGCGAGATCGAGCGCATCCTCGGAGAGGATGACGAGCCGGTCGAGATTTTCCCCGACCAGAAAAACATCTTGTTCCGCATCGGCGGCACGACGCTGATCACCCGCCTGATCGAAGGCGAGTTCCTCAACTACCGCGCCGCTATCCCGAACGACTTCGAGCACGCTGTCGACATCGACTCGCACGAGCTCATCAGCTCGATCGAGCGCGTGTCGCTCATCGTCTCGGAAAAGCTGAAAAACCCGGTCCGTTTTCATTTTGACGGCAATTATGTGCAGCTTTCGTGCGTGACCGCGATCGGCAAGAGCTACGATGAATGCCCGATCGACGGCTGCATCGAGGACCTGGAGATCGGCTTCAACAACCGCTATATGCTTGACGCGCTGCGTGCATCCGGCACGGAAAAGGTGCGGCTCCAGCTCAAGGGCTCGCTCAACCCGATCGTTATTTCCCCGACCGAGGGCGACAAGTTCACCTATCTGGTCCTGCCTGTGAGGTTGCGTGCAAATGACTGAAATCAAGATCGAAACCGAATTTATCAAGCTTGACGCCCTGCTGAAGTTCGCAAATCTGGTATCCTCGGGCGGCGAGGCCAAGCTCCGCATCGCGGAGGGCGAGGTGCTGGTCAACGGCGAAAAATGCACCATGCGCGGCAAGAAGCTGCGTCCGGGCGACAGGATCGAGCTGGGCGGCGAGACCGTTGTGATCGCATAAACGTACACGATGTACAATAACGAACGCGATTTTGTGTGTACAAAAACGTACAGATATACGGATAACGTGGAGTGACCGGGCAGAATGCACATCAAGACATTGAAATTACAGAATTTCCGCAATTACGAGGATGCACGCTTTGTCCTCGACCCGGCGGTCAATCTGATCTGCGGCGAGAACGGGCAGGGCAAGACCAACCTGCTCGAGGCGGCGGCGGCCTGCTCGACCATGCGGCTGTTCCGCACGGCGCAGAAGAAGGAAGGACTGCGGTTCGGCGAGGATGCGGCATTCATCTGCTCGGAATTCGAGGCGCAGGGGCGTGAGAACACACTCGAGCTGCGCCTGTCGCGCCTCAGGGCGATGGAGATCTACAAAAACGGCGTGCGCCAGAAGCGGCAGAGCGACGTGCAGGGTCTGCTCAAGACCGTGCTGTTCTGTCCGGAGGATCTGATGCTCGTGCGCGCGGGCGCGGCGGCGCGGCGGCGCTTTCTTGATACGGCGCTGTGTCAGCTGCGGCCGAACTACGCGCGTTATCTGGAGGAATACAACCGTCTGCACGAGCACAAGACGCGCATCCTGCGCGACAGCGAGGAAAAACCGTCTCTGCTGTCGATGTGGGAGGACTTTTCGCTGCGCATGGCGCGCATCGGCGCGCAGATCATCCGCTACCGCGCGTATTACTGCCGCAGGCTGCTCGCGGCGGCGGCGGCGGTCTATTCCGATATCGCGCCGCATGAGGCGCTGTCCGGCGTCTACCGCACGGTCAGCAGCGTCAGCGATCCGTTCGCGTCCGCGCAGCAGCTCGAGCGCGAGCTGATCGATCATGTATTCCGGCATAAAAACGCCGAGATCGCGGCGAAAAGCTGCCTTTCCGGACCGCACAAGGACGATCTCGAGCTGCTGCTCGACGGGCGGAGCGCGTCGGCGTTCGCCTCGCAGGGACAGGTGCGCACCTGCACACTGTCGCTCAAGCTGGCCGAGCGCGAGCTATTTTTTGAGGAGGACGGAGAGTATCCCGTGCTGCTGCTCGACGATGTTCTGAGCGAGCTCGACCGCCGCAGGCAGGACTTCGTTCTCAACCGGATCTCCGCCGGTCAGGTCATGATCACCTGCTGCGAGGACGGCATTTCGGAAAAATTACGCGCCGGTGCGGCATTTCATATCAAAAACGGCAAAATTGTATAAGTCTCCGATACACAAACGCGCGAAAATGTGGTATAATAAAATGTGGTATAATAAAATAAATAATCATTCCGGAGGAATATCATGTATTTACACCTCGGACAGGATTACATTGTGCCGCTGCAGAATGTCGTAGCGGTTTTTGATATGGATACGGCAACCATGTCCGGCCGCACGCAGCGCCTGCTCTCGCGGCTTCAGGACGAGGGGCGCATCATTGAGCTGTACGACGATCTGCCGCGCGCGGCTGTGCTGTGTGAAAGTGCGCTCGGCGAGACGCTGTATCTGACGCAGCTGTCGCCGCAGGCGCTCCAGCGCAGAGCGGAAAAGGCATACGCGATATAAAAATATTGAAAAACCTCGTTTTTCGATGAGATGGCGCGCTGATGCGCGATTTTTCTGTTATCGCAATTTTCGAAAGGAAATTTTTTTATATGAGTGAAGAGATTGAAATCAAGGACGAAGTGCTCGATCTGAAGGTCACAGAGACCTACGACGAGAACCAGATCCAGGTCCTCGAGGGTCTGGAAGCCGTCCGCAAGCGCCCGGGTATGTACATCGGTTCTACCTCGGCGCGCGGTCTGCATCATCTGGTATACGAGATCGTCGACAACTCGATCGACGAAGCGCTCGCGGGCTACTGCACGCACATCGAGGTCACGATCGAAAAGGGCGACATCATCCGTGTCACGGATAACGGCCGAGGCATTCCCTGCGGCATCCATCCGCAGATGGGCATTCCGACGCTTGAGGTCGTTCTGACTGTGCTGCACGCAGGCGGCAAGTTCGACGGCTCGGGCTACAAGGTCTCCGGCGGTCTGCACGGCGTCGGCTCGTCGGTCGTAAACGCGCTGTCCGACTGGCTTGAGGCCGAGGTCCGCGACGGTCACACCAAGCACTATATGCGCTTTGAGCGCGGCGTGACGACCGTAAAAATGCGCGATACGCCGTGCGAGAGCGAGACCGGCACGACCATCCGCTTCCATGCTGACCCGGAGATCTTCGAAACCACGGTCTACGAGTACGATGTGCTCGAAAAGCGTCTGCGCGAGCAGGCGTTTCTGAACGCAGGCCTCAAGATCACCCTGCGCGACGAGCGCGACGATGAGCCGGTTGAGGAGGTCATGCATTACGAGGGCGGCATCCGTCAGTTCGTCGAGCATCTCAACCGCACCAAGACCCCTCTGCATGAGCAGGTCATCTACATGGAGGGCAGCCGCGACACCTCGATGGCCGAGGTCGCCATGCAGTACACCGACAGCTACAGCGAGCTGATGCTGTCCTTCGCCAACAACATCAATACCACCGAGGGCGGCACGCACGAGACCGGCTTCAAGGCCGCGCTGACCCGCGTTCTGAACGATTACGGCAAGAAGTACAAGCTGCTCAAGGACGACGAGTCCTTCAAGGGCGAGGACGCGCGCGAGGGCCTGACCGCCATCATCTCGGTCAAGCTGCAGGAAGCGCAGTTCGAGGGCCAGACCAAGACCAAGCTCGGCAACAGCGATATGCGTGCGCTGGTCGACGCGATGGTCTCCGAAAAGCTGATGACCTTCTTCGAGGAAAATCCGCAGGTCGCCCGTTCCATCATCGAGAAGGCACAGACCGCGGCCCGCGCCCGTGAGGCGGCGAAGAAGGCGCGCGAAATGACGCGCCGCAAGTCTGCGCTCGATTCCGCTTCCCTGCCGGGCAAGCTCGCAGACTGCATCGAAAAGGACCCGACCTACACCGAAATCTACATCGTCGAGGGTGATTCCGCAGGCGGCTCCGCCAAGGAGGGCCGCGACCGCCGTCATCAGGCGATCCTGCCGCTCTGGGGCAAGATGCTGAACGTCGAAAAGGCGCGTCTCGACCGCGTCTACGGCAACGACAAGCTCACCCCGATGATCACCGCCTTCGGCGCGGGCTTCGGCGACGATTTTGATCTCGCAAAGCTGCGCTACGGCAAGATCATCCTCATGGCCGATGCCGATGTCGACGGCTCGCATATCCGCACCCTGCTTCTGACGTTCTTCTTCCGCTTCATGCGTCCGCTCATCGAGCACGGCCATGTGTTCATCGCGCAGCCGCCGCTGTTCAAGAACGAAAAGGGCAAGGACGTCCGCTATACCTACACCGAGGAGCAGCAGCGCGACTGCATCGCTGAAATGGGCGATAATGTGCGTGTACAGCGCTACAAGGGCCTCGGCGAGATGGACCCGCAGCAGCTGTGGGAGACCACCATGGACCCTGAGCACCGCACGCTGCTTCAGGTCACGATGGAGGATGCGGCGGCGGCCGATGAGACCTTTGCGCTCCTGATGGGCGAAAAGGTAGAGCCGCGTCGCGAATTTATTGAAAGAAATGCGAAATATGTCATGAATCTTGACGTTTAAGGGAGAAAAGTCATGCTGTTTTTTGTAAACGATTACGGTTTCGGCGCACACCCCAAAGTTCTGGAACATCTGACGGAGACCAATATGCAGCCGCTCATCGGCTACGGAAATGACGAGATCACCGCATCCGCTGCGGAGAAGATCAAGGCGGCCTGCGCCTGCCCGGAGGGACAGGTTTACTTCCTCACCGGCGGCACGCAGACCAACATGGTCGTCATCGACGCGCTGCTGCGTCCGTATGAGGGCGTTGTCGCGTCCTCCTGCGGCCATGTGAACACCCATGAGGCCGGCGCCATCGAGTCCACCGGACACAAGGTGCTGACCGTGCCGCATAAGAACGGCAAGCTGGACGCGGACGATCTGCGCGAGTACATCGAGACGTTCTATGCGGACGAAAGCCATAACCACATGGTATTCCCCGGCATGGTGTACATCTCCCATCCGTCCGAATACGGCACGCTTTACACGAAAAACGAGCTGGAGCGCATTTCCGCCGTGTGCAAAGAGTTCGATCTGCCGCTGTTTCTGGACGGCGCGCGCCTCGGCTACGGCCTGACGGCGGATACCGATGTCACACTGGCAGATATCGCACGGCTCACCGATGTGTTCTACATCGGCGGCACCAAGTGCGGCGCGCTGTGCGGCGAGGCGGTCGTGTTCACACACGGCAATATGCCGCGTCAGTTCGAGACCATGGTCAAGCGCCACGGCGCGATGGTCGCAAAGGGCCGCCTGAACGCGGTTCAGTTCGACGCCCTGTTCACCGACGGCCTGTATGAAAAGATCTGCGCACCGGCGGTGCGCCTCGCGCTCAAACTGCGCGACGGTCTCGCGGCAAAGGGATACCGCTTTGCGATCGACTCCCCCACCAATCAGCAGTTTATCATCGTCGAAAACAGCAGGCTGCTCGAACTCGGCAGCAAGGTCGCGTACAGCTTTATAGAGAAATATGACGCGGAGCATACGGTCATCCGTCTGGCGACGAGCTGGGCGACGACCGAGGAGCAGGTAGACGAGCTTCTGAATATACTCTAAGCGTTAAACTCAGCTGAGAATAACCAAAACAGCTGAATAAGCCAACAATTCTGGAGGCAAAGAATGAGTCAAGAATACGAACAGCAGAAAATCATGCAGGTCGATCTCGAACGCGAGATGAAGAAAAGCTACATCGACTATGCAATGAGCGTTATTGTCGGCCGCGCGCTGCCCGATGTGCGCGACGGTCTCAAGCCGGTACACCGCCGCATCCTGTACGCCATGTACGAGGATGGTCTGACCTCGGACAAGCCCTACCGCAAGTCGGCAACGACCGTCGGTAACGTGCTCGGCCGCTATCATCCGCACGGCGACGCATCGGTCTATGACGCAATGGTGCGTATGGCGCAGCCGTTCTCGCTGCACTATCCGCTGATCGACGGTCACGGCAACTTCGGTTCCGTGGACGGCGACCCTCCGGCAGCATACCGTTACACCGAGGCCCGCATGGCCCGTCTGGCGAACTTTATGCTGGCGGACATCAAGAAGAACACAGTCGATTTCCAGCCGAACTTTGACGAGGAGCGTCAGGAGCCGGTCGTGCTCCCGTCCCGCTTCCCCAACCTGCTCGTCAACGGCTCGTCCGGCATCGCGGTCGGCATGGCGACCAACATTCCGCCGCATAATCTTTCCGAGGTCATCGACGGCACCTGCTATGTCATCGACCACCCCGAGGCTGAGCTGGACGAGATCTGCCAGTTCATCAAGGGCCCGGACTTCCCGACCGGCGGCGTCATCATGGGCCGCAGCGGCATCCGCGCCGCCTATGCGACCGGCCGCGGTAAGATCAAGGTCCGCGCAAAGACCGAGATCGTAGATCTGCCGAACGGCAAGAGCCAGATCGTCATTACCGAGATCCCGTACATGGTCAACAAGGCCCGTCTGGTCGAGGCAATGGCAAATCTGGTCAAGGACAAGCGCGTGGAAGGCATCACCAACATCCAGGACCATTCCTCCCGCGAGGGCATGCAGATCGTGGTCGATATCCGCCGCGATGCGAACGCGCAGGTCATCCTCAACCAGCTTTTCACCTATTCTCAGCTGGAAGACACCATTTCGATGATCCACATCGCGCTCGTTCCGGGCGCGGGCGGCAAATTGCAGCCGCGCGTACTGACGCTGCGCCAGATCCTCGATCAGTATATCGGCTTCCAGAAGGACGTTGTCGAGCGCCGCACGCGCTTCGACCTCAAGAAAGCGCGCGACCGTGCGCACATTCTGGAAGGTCTCAAGGTCGCGACCGACAATATCGACCGCATCATCGCCATCATCCGCGCGTCTAAGAACGAGGCGGAAGCCAAGGAAAACCTGATGGCGGAGCCGTTCTGGATCGACCAGATCGCGCTGCTCGGCATCGTGGACGGCTCGGAGCACTTCGAGTTCCACCTCGACGAGCCGCAGGCGCAGGCGATCGTAGATATGCGTCTGGGCCGCCTGTCCGGTCTGGAGCAGGAGAAGATCAACGACGAGTACAAGGACCTCGAGAGCCGCATCGCAGGCTTTGAGGAAATCCTTTCGTGTGATGCGAATATTCTTGCCGTTGTCAAGCAGGAGCTCCAGGAGATCAAGCAGAAATACGGCGACGAGCGTCATACGCAGATCGAAAATGTGGCCGACGAGATCGATATCGAGGATCTCATCGAGCAGCAGGACTGCGCGTACACTCTCACCCACTTCGGCTACATCAAGCGCCAGCCGACCTCGGTCTACCGTGCGCAGCGCCGCGGCGGCCGCGGTATCTCCGCGATGAGCACCCGCGAGGAGGACTTCGCGAAGGACATCTTCACCGCGTCCACGCATGACACCATCCTGTTCTTCTCCGACCGCGGCAAGGTCTACAAGCTCAAGGGCTATCAGATCCCGGAGACCGGCCGTTCCGCAAAGGGCATGAACATCGTCAACCTTCTGGAGCTGGAAAACGGCGAAAAGATCACCGCTATGTTCCCGATTCAGGAGTTTGCGGACGATAAGTTCCTGTTCTTCGTCACCCGTCAGGGCATTGCGAAGCGCATTGTGCTCTCCGATCTTCAGAATATCCGCCGCGCAGGTCTGCGCGCGCTGAGCCTCAACGAGGACGACGCGCTGGTCGACGTCCGACTGACCGACGGCGAACAGAACATCCTCATCGCGACTCACAACGGCAAGGCGATCTGCTTTGACGAAAACGAGGTCCGCGCGATGGGCCGTACTGCAACCGGCGTGCGCGGCATTAAGCTCGCGGACGGCGATTATGTCATCGGCGCGGCGCGTGCACGCAAGGACGCGTATGTGCTCTCCGTCACCGAAAACGGCTACGGCAAGCGCACCCCGGTCGAGGAATTCACCGTGCATCATCGCGGCGGCGGCGGCATCATGCTGCATAACCTGACCGAAAAGACCGGTCTGGTCGCCGGTATTGCGGTCGTTGACAGCGAAAACGATGTCATGATCATCACCGACGACGGCGTCATCATCCGCACCGGCGTCGAGGAGATCCGCGAATGCGGACGCGGCTCGCAGGGCGTTATCGTCATGCGTACCGGCACGGACGTCAAGGTCATCTCGATTGCCCGCACGGACAAGGAGGAAGAGGACGAAACGGCGGAGGAAGCCGCAGAGAGCATAGAAACGGCGGAAACCGTGACCGATACCCCGGCAACCACCGGCGAAGAATAAATTTTATCGGGAAATCCGGTTTCCCGCGACTGAGAGCATCGTTTGAAAGAACGGTGCTCTTTTATCGTGCTTTTGTATCGATATTGAAACCTGCTATGGCTTGACAATGCAAAGGCGGAAACGTAAAATAGAAAACAGTATGAATGTCGGCGCGAAGTCAGGGAAGAGTCAGAGCGGCGGCAGGAGATTAAAAGGGGATAGTTCCATTGAAAAAGCAAATTCTAAGCGGTGTTTTAGCCGCTGTAATGTTGCTTTCGCCTGCTTATGCGGCGGAAAGCGGCACATCGGACAGTTCGGCGAATGCCGCCGTCACGACGGCTGCCGAGGCGCGGAGCGTCAAGCTCGTGTTCGCCTCCGACAAGACGCTCACCGGCGCGAACGGCGATACGGTCAAGGAGATCTTCAGGAGCCGCTTGGACGCGCTCGGCTGCAAGGATTACACGTTGACCGTGGCGGATGACGGCTCGACCATCACCGTCGAGTTCCCGGCCTCCGCGCAGGTCTCCCATCTCGCAGAGTATCTCGTGCAGCCGGCGGCCTTTTCCGCATCCGACGCGGACGGCAAGGTATGGCTGACGAATGAGGATATCAAGCAGGTCACGAGCACCAAGGGCAGCAAGGACGGCACCGGCTGCGTCGTGCTGACGCTGACGACTAGGGGCCGCCAGAGCCTCAAGGAGGCGACCGCCGCGATCGCGGACCGCGACAGCGACAAAAAGCTGTACATCAAAATGGACGGACAGACCATCGCCTCTCCGACTATTTCGAGCAAAATCGACAGCAGCAGCGTCAATATCGAGAACAATTTCACCGAACAGGTCGCGGAAAACTACGCGCTCCTGCTGAACGCGGGCGCACTTCCGGTCACGCTCACCGTTTCGAGCGCTCCGGCGGCCGGCGACACGCCGCTTGACGGCGACGGCGACACGGACAACACCGGCGACACCGGTCACGGCAGCGCCGAGACCCCGTCCGCTCCGTCCGACACCGAATTTGCGGACATGAAGGGCCACTGGGCGGAGTCTGCGCTCCGCAAGGGCATCGAGCTTGGCCTGCTCAAGGGTTCGAACGGCAAAATGCTGCCGAACGACCCGGTGCGCGGCTCGGAGGCGCTGACCATCCTCAACCGTGCGCTCGGCGCGTCCCAGCAGGACAGCACGGCCTCTCTCGCCGCTTCGCAGCAGGACCAGTGGTATACCGCTGAGCTCGGCAAGGCCATCCATCTCAACCTCATCGACGCGAACGACAGCCGCAATTTCGGCAATGCCGCTACCCGTGCCGAGGCGTTCGTGTACATCACGCGCGCCTTCGTCTATGACCGCGCGGAGTCGGGCGCAGACGAGCTGAGCATTTTCACCGATACCGGCTCCATGACCGATGACCAGCGTCAGGCGGCGGCGGCTCTCGTCGCGAGCGGCATCGTCAAGGGCGACACCGCGACCACGCTCGCACCGAATAAAAAGCTGACCCGTGCGGAATTTGTCACCATGATCACCCGTATCGCAGGCAATATCTCCTCGGAATACACCGGCGCGGCCGGCGGCAGCATCGTTTCGGGCGATACCGACCTTTCGGTCTCCAATCTGACGGGCGACGTCATCTTCTCCGCTCCGGTACATAGCGTCAAGCTGTCCGATGTTTCCACGCCGAACCGCATCGTGCTCAAGGGCTGCGACAACGTGACCCTGACCGCAGACGGCCAGGCGGGCATGTCCACGCTCGCCGCAGACCCGGCTGACAGCGCGGCCATCACCTTCGGAGACACGGTAAGCACGAGCAACCTCGTCATCGCAGGCGACGGCGGCTATGTCTCCTTCAACGGCAAGGCGGACAACATCGAGATCACCGCGAGCAACCGCGTCATCGACCTGTCCGGCATGGACGCGACCTCGCTGACCGTGACGGGCCGCGGCAATACGATCAACCTTGGCGGCTCGGTCGGTGCAGTCAGCATCTCTGGCAGCGCGAAGAATACCCGCCTTTCGGTCAGCGGCACGGTAGATTTCCTGCTCGCGGCAGGCTACGGCTCGACCATCGGCGGCGCGGGCAAGGCAAATTCGCTCGAGCTGCGCGCGGCAGGCTGCAATGTAACGCTTGCGTGCGATAACAAGGTCGAGAATATCGACGCAGGCATCAAGAACGTAAAAATCAATATCGGCGTGCCGACCAAGGTCACGGCAGGCGGCTCGCTCGTTTCTCAGGCGACCTTCTCGGGCGTTGACGGCACGAAGATCTGCAAGGCACAGTGGTATCAGGACGGCAAGCCGCGCTCCGACCTCGCAAACGACAAGTTCGAGCTGTCGAACGGCAAGGTCTCCAGGCATACCACCTACTTCACCTTCACGAAGAACATGAAGACCTCGGTCACCACCGGTCTCAAGCTGACTTACGTCAACCCGTCCACGGGCGAGACGGAGGAGATCTATGCGGAAAAAACCGTTCCGATCGAGAACTATTCGGACGAGTGGTATCAGCAGCGCGACGTAAACCGCGTGCTCAATCTGGTCTCCTCGACCTATCGCGGCAACTACACGACCTCGTATGCGGTCAAAAACGACTACAAGGCCTACGAGAAGGAGACCTGGGTCAACGCCAAGGGCTATTCGAGCAATTCGAACTATCTGGTCTGGATCAACCGCGCGTATCAGCACGTTAACGTCTTTACCGGCTCCAAGGGCAGTTGGAAGCTGACAAAGAGCTTTGTCGTCGGCACGGGTGCACCGGGTACCGAGACCCCGGTCGGCGTCACCAGAGTCACCTACAAGCTCAAGGCAGGCTGGACCACGAGCACGTATACCGTTCGTCCGGTCGTGGGCTTCTACCCCGACACCGGCTATGCGTTCCATTCCCGTCTGTGCACGCCGAAGACGGACAAGGAATACGACTTCAGCAGCGGCTACCCTGTATCGCACGGCTGCGTCCGTATGCAGAAGAGCGACATCAACTGGATCTACGATAACGTTCCGATCGGCTCGACCGTCGTAATCTTCTAAAAAGCAAAACAAAACCCCACCGCTGTGCGGTGGGGTTTTTAGACTGTCGAAAAACTTCGTTTTTCGGTAGATTTTTTACATATTGCCGCCCTTGCTGCCTTCCCACACGCCGGTGGCGAGAGCAGACAGATAAGCGTTGATGAAGCCGTCGAGATCGCCGTCCATGACTGCGTTGATGTTCGCGTTTTCGAAGCCGGTACGGGTATCCTTCGCGAGGGTGTACGGCATGAAAACGTAGGAGCGGATCTGGCTGCCCCATTCGATCTTCTGCTGAACGCCCTTGATGTCGGAGATCTTCTCGAGGTGCTCGCGCTCCTTGATCTCGACCAGCTTGGAGCGCAGCATACGCAGACAGTTTTCCTTGTTCTGGAGCTGGCTTCGCTCGGTCTGGCAGGCAACGACGATGCCGGTTGCCTTATGGATGAGTCGGACCGCAGAGGAGGTCTTGTTGATGTGCTGACCGCCTGCACCGGACGAACGGTAAACCTGCATCTCGTAGTCATCCGGCTTGATCTCGAAGTCCGCGGAGGTATCCGGAATGTCCGGCACGACCTCGACAGCCGAGAACGAGGTCTGACGGCGGCCGGATGCGTCGAACGGGGAGATACGGACCAGACGATGCACGCCATTCTCGCCCTTGAGGAAGCCGTAGGCGTTCTCGCCCTCGATGAGGATATCGGCGGACTTGATGCCGGCGGTGTCGCCATCCTGATAGTCCATGATCTTGTAGGTAAAGCCGTGGCGCTCTGCCCAGCGCGTGTACATGCGGTACAGCATCGCGCACCAGTCCTGCGCCTCGGTGCCGCCTGCGCCGGCATGGAAGGACACGAGGGCGTTGTGGCTGTCGTATTCACCGGTGAGCAGCGTGCCGAGCTTCTGCTCTGCTACGGTCTCCTCGAGCTCCTTGAAGCCGGTCTCAAGCTCCTCGAGCATGGACTCGTCGTCCTCCTCGATCGCCATCTCGCAGATGGTCAGCAGGTCGTCGCACAGCGTGCACATCCTGCCATACGCCTCGACCTTGCCCTTGAGCGAACCCATGCGGGAGACGATCTTCTGGCTCTCCTCCGGGTTGTCCCAGAAGCCGGGCTGGGAGGACTTGATCTCGAGCTCCTCGACCTCGCGCTTCGCCTGCTCGATGCCGAGCGCCTTGTCGAGGCCTTCGATCTCCGGCTTGAGGTTGTTCAGTTTCACCTTGTATTCTTCAAACTGCAGCATATAAATGCTCCTTCTTCTGTATTTTCAGCTATCTTATAGTATACCGTTTACGGGCGTTCTTGTAAAGATTTTTTCGAGAAATACAGGGGAAGCGGCGAACCTTTTCGTAAAGAAAGCGTCAAAAACATAAAGTTCGGCTTGACTAATCCGCCCTTTTCACATATGATAGTTGTGTAAGAGGGAGTAGCTCACGCCGCACGGCGTGGTCGGCAACGCCATCCCCGGCGGGAAACCGCCCGGTGCCGGACCGCAAGCAGCGAGACTTTTATTGCACGCATGGGTGCAATGAAGGTCTTTTTTTTATGCGGTGCGCGATTTCTACCCGAACTGCGGCCTGTCCGCAGTATTCTAACAGCAGGAGGAACTGTTTATGCTGTCATTTGTTATGCTTGTCATCGGTTTCGTGCTTCTTGTGTGGGGCGCGGACAAATTCGTCGAGGGTGCGAGCGCACTCGCACGTAAAATGGGCGTCTCGCCCCTGCTCGTCGGTCTGACCATCGTTGCCTTCGGTACATCCATGCCGGAGCTTGCGGTCAGCGTCACGGCGGCGCTCCGGGGCGCGAACGAGATCGCGGTCGGCAACGTCGTCGGCTCGAACGTATTCAATCTGCTCGTTGTTGCCGGCCTTTCTGCCGTCATCTGTCCGCTCGTGATGGATAAGATGCTGCTGCGCCGCGACTGGCCGCTGTCCATTTTTGCGGCGGTGCTGCTGCTCGCCGCCATCGCGCCGGATCATGTCATCGCGCGCTGGGAAGGCGCGGTGCTGCTGGTCATCTTTGCCGTCATCCTCAGCCGCCAGATCAAGGCGGCGCTGAACGACCGCGCTCAGCTCGCAGCGGCGGAGGCGGAAGCGGCGGAAGAGGCGGCGGAAATGACCAAATCGCCCGTCATGATCTGGGTCAATATCGTGCTCGGCCTCGCCTGCATCGTGCTCGGCGGTCAGCTCGCGGTGAACGGCGCGACCGGCATCGCGCGCATGTTCGGTCTGAGCGAAACGCTCATCGGTCTGACCATCGTCGCCATCGGCACGAGCCTGCCCGAGCTGGTCACCTCGATCGTCGCGGCGCGCAAGGGACAGAACGAGATCGCCATGGGCAATGTGATCGGCTCCAATCTGTTCAATATTCTGCTCATTCTCGGCGTTTCTGCGGTTATTACGCCTATCCCGGTGCAGGCGACGTCGATTATTGACTGCCTGTTCCTCATCGCCATCAGCGTCGTGTTCTACCTCCCGGCGCGCAAGGGCAAGCTCGGCCGCCTGCCGGGCGCGGTGATGGCTGCGATGTATGTCGCGTACACGGCCTATCTTATTATGCGATAAGTAAAAGGGTGAAACGATGTGTTCACCCTTGGAGCGGCCGGCTTTGCTGGCCGTTCATTTTGTCGAATAAGGCTGTTTTTCTCGAATATCGGTGTCGCGCGTCAAGCGCGCATAAAATAGACTTTGCAAAGCAAAGTCATAAAAACCGGGAGCATGTATCTCGGTTTTTATACTTCTAGAGAGAGAAAAGTTTCTGCATAGGAACTTTTCTCCGTCCGTGTTTTGCGAAGTCAAAACACAGATTGTCGGAAAAACGTCAGTTTTTCGACAGTCTTAGCCCTGCTGCTGGCCGTTCTTTCGGTTCTGGGAATTCTGCTGAGACTGGTCCTGCTGATTCTGCTGGGACTGGTTCTGCTTTTCCTGATACTGATTGCGTTTCATAACGGTTTTCGCCTCCTGATTTTGAAGTTTCGCTCATAGTCTGCACGGAAGAGCCGAAAAATATACGGCAAGGGGTTGCGAAAATGCGCAAAAGCTGATAAAATTGTTGTGCGTGTTATGACGCAGCGCTATTGTTTAATATTATTTGCTGATAGAAAGAGGGACATTTAACATGTCGGGACATTCGAAATGGAACAACATCGCCAAGCGCAAGGGCGCAAACGATGCAAAGAAGGCTAAAATCTTCACCAAGATCGGCCGTGAGATGGCGATCGCGATCAAGGAGGGCGGCTCAGCCAACCCGGACTTCAACTCCCGTCTGCGCGACTGTATCGCAAAGGCAAAGGCAAACAACATGCCGAACGACAACATCAAGCGCACGCTCGACAAGTACTCCGGCGCGAACGGCCAGGTCGATTACGAGGCAAACAACTACGAGGGCTACGGCGTAGGCGGCGTTGCAGTCGTTGTCGAGACCCTGACCGATAACAAGAACCGCACGGTAGCAGACGTTCGCCACCTGTTCGACAAGTACGGCGCAGGTCTGGGCGCTTCCGGCTGCGTATCCTGGCAGTTCGACAAGAAGGGCGTTATCATCATGGAGAAGGGCGACCTCGACGAGGACACCGTTATGATGCAGGCGCTCGACGCAGGCGCAGAGGACTTCCTCGCTGACGAGGAGACCTTCGAGATCTACACCGCGCCGGACGACTTCTCTGCTGTCCGCGAGGCACTCGAGAAGCTCGGCTACGAGTTCGTTGAGGCGCAGGTCGAGATGGTTCCGCAGAACTACATCACCCTCGAGAAGGAAGAGGATATGGCCCAGATGCGCAAGCTGCTCGATGGTCTCGAGGATAACGACGACGTACAGGCCGTATGGCATAACTGGGAGAACGAGGCCGACTACGAGGGCTAACGCCCTTTCATTCGAAAGCACGCTTTCGAATGAAGCTGACGAAAAACCGCGCCTTTCAGGCACATTTTTTCGTCCCTTGTATAATTTCCGAGGTACACGCCCCCGAAAATTATGAATTTGCTGCGCAAATTCTATTTAATGCCGCGCTGACGCGCGGGGTGAGCAGCCGCAGAAAAGCGGCTGCTTTTTCTTTTGCTTTTTTCGGAAAAATCTCGTTTTTTCCCTGTTTTATCTCTCCAAAATGCGCGGATATTGTGCTATAATATATTCTGAATAAGAATGCAATGAAAGGGGTTTCCCTCTGTGGCTGATATTACCGTACAGAACTTGACCAAATATTACGGCGACCGCCTGATTTTGAAGGATATTTCCTTTGACATACAGCCGGGCGAGAAGGTCGCCATTCTGGGCGCGAACGGCGCCGGAAAAACCACGCTCCTCAACATCCTGACCGGACGTCTGCCGTATGACGGCGGCCACGTCGGCTTCGGACAGGGCCGCACGGCGGGCGTCATCGACCAGATGCCGGATTTTCCGCCCGAGTCTACCGTCGAGGACATCCTCCGGCTCGCGTTCAAGGAATCGGACGAGGTCGCGGCAGCAATGGACGAGCTGACCGACGAAATGACGCGCAAGCCGGACGATGCCTCCCTGCTCAAGCGCTACGCGCAGCTCGAGACCCGTCTCGAGATCCTCGGCGGCTACAATCGCGATTACGAGATCAACCGCGTGTGCAACGGTCTGGAAATTCCGCAGGAGATGCGCTCGCAGAAGTTCAGTCTGCTCTCCGGCGGCGAAAAAACGCGCATCAATCTCGCGCGCATCATTCTCGAGCAGACTGACGTGCTGCTGCTCGACGAGCCGACCAACCACCTCGACATGGATGCGGTGGACTGGCTCGGCAGCTATCTGGAGAGCTACCGCGGCACGGTCATGATCATTTCGCATGACCGCTGGTTCATCGACCAGTGCTGTGACCGCGTCATCGAAATCCACGACTGCACCTGCGATTTCTACAACGGCAACTATTCCTACTATGCGGTCGAGCGCGAACGCCGCCGCGAGGAACAGCTCAAGCACCACGAGCACGAGCTGGCCGAGAAAAAACGTCTGGAAGCGACCGCTCGTTCCATGCATGAGCACGGCACCGAGCATCTGGCGAAGCGTGCGGCGTCTATCGAAAAGCGCATTGCGCGCATGAAGGTCACAGACCGACCGAAAACCGACAAGAAAATGACCGTTACCTTCGGTGATCCGAACTACGAGACCGAGGAGGTGCTCAAGGTACGGGATATTACAAAGAGTTATGATGGCCGCGAAATATTACATGACGTATCGTTTAACATCCGCAACCGCGAGCGCGTCGCGCTGCTCGGTGCGAACGGCGCCGGCAAGACCACCATGCTCAAGATCCTGCTCGGCGAGGAGACGCCGGACAGCGGCGTTATCCGCAAGGGCGTCGGTCTCAAGCCGGCCTATCTGCCGCAGCAGGTGCATTTTGCCAATCCGCACCGCAACCTCATCGACACGCTCATCTACGACAAGAACGTTTCCATGCAGGTCGCGCGCAACCGTCTCGGTTCGTTCCAGTTTACCGGCGAAACGCAGATGAAAACTGTGGATATGCTGTCCGGCGGTGAGAAAAGCCGCCTGCGCCTGTGCGAGCTGATGTACGATCCGCTCAATCTGCTCATTCTCGACGAGCCGACCAACCACCTTGACCTCGCCTCGCGTGAATGGATCGAGGAGGCCGTCGAGGCGTTCGACGGCACGCTGCTGTTCGTCTCGCATGACCGCTACTTTGTCGAGCGCTTTGCAACGCGCGTGCTGTACCTCGAAAACGGCCGTCTCATCGACTTTATCGGCTCGTACAGCGCGTTCCTCGACTGGCGCGCAAAGGGCGGCGGCGCACTGCCTGAGGCGGAGACTGCGCCCGTTCCGAAGAAGAAAAAGGCAGCTGTTCCGACGCTGGATGATGTGCCGAAGCCGCCCGAAAAGCCGAAGCGCACGGGCGGTACGAAAAACCTTCAGAAGCAGCTGAGCACGCTCGAGCGCGAGATCTCGCAGCTGGAGACCCAGTCGGGCGATTTGGAACAGCAGATGGTGGATGCGGCGTCCGACTCGTCGCGTCTGCTCGAGCTCATGACCGAAAAGGAGACCTGCGACGAAAAGCTCGCTGCGAAAATGGACGAATGGGAGGCCGTTGCGGCGGAACTGGAGGCAATGCAGTGAAAAAATACAGGGTATGGATAGGGCTTGCGGTGCTATGCGTGATTGTCGGCGTGCCGCAGCTGTTCTGGAAGCCGTCGCGGTTCGGCGGCATCTTTCTGATCGCGCTCGCGGTCGGCTGCACGGGGGAGTGGCTGATGCTGCGAGGACGCGAGAAATACAGGGCGTGCCGCGTGCTGGCGCGCGTGGGGCAGGTGCTTTTCAGCCTGTTTGTGCTGACGTTCGCGCTCGTGCAGATCTGCATCATCGGGGTGCATTTCGAGGAAAATGACCCGGCGGCCGCGCCAAAGGCGGACTATTACCTGACGCTCGGCGCACTCGTCAATCCGGACGGACAGCCGTCAGCGGCGCTTGCTGCGCGGTGTGACGCGGCGATCGGCGTGATGAATGCCAATCCGGCGAGCCGCGCCATCCTGTGCGGTGGACAGGGCGGCGACGAGCCGCGCACCGAGGCGGAGGCCATGCGGGACTACATGACGGCGCACGGCGCCGACCCGGCGCGGCTGATCCTGGAGGATGCATCGAGTACGACCATCGAGAATATCGCGAACGCGAAAAAGCTGCTGCCCGAAGGCGCGGCGGTCGCGGTCATCACGAATGACTACCATCTCGCCCGGGCGCGCCGCCTGCTCGCGCACGCCGGTCTGGGCGATGCAGGCGTACCGGCGAAAACGCCGTACCCCAGTCAATGGGCGGCGGTGCGCTGCCGGGAGTACTGCTCCATTATGGGACTGATGCTCACCGGGCGCTGGTGAATTGCACGATTTGGAGATAGATTATGTTTGAGAAACTGAAAATGCTGTCCGCGTGGCTCGACGAGTTGGAAATGCGCCTGTCCGCGCCGGATCTGTACGATGATCCTGCCCGCGCGGCGCGGCTGCTGCGTGAGAGGAACGAGCTTGAGCCGATCGTCGAAGCATACCGCGCATACGAGCGGGCACAGCAGCAGCTCGCCGACGCGACTGAAATGCTGTCCGACCCGGATATGAAGGAGCTTGCGCAGGAGGAGCTCCAGCAGGCCAAGAGCGACATCGCGCGGCTTGAGGACGAGCTGAAAATCCTGCTTCTGCCCAAGGACCCGAACGATGAGAAGAACATCTATGTCGAAATTCGCGGCGGCGCAGGCGGCGAGGAAAGCGCGCTGTTTGCGGCCGACCTGTACCGCATGTACACGATGTACGCGGACAGGCGCGGCTGGCAGACCGAGGTGATGAGCAAGTCCGAGACCGAGCTTGGCGGCTACAAGGAAATCGTGTTCCGCGTCGCGGGCGACCGCGTGTATTCGCGGCTCAAGTTCGAGAGCGGCGTACACCGTGTGCAGCGCGTGCCGGAAACCGAAAGTCAGGGCCGCGTGCATACCTCGACCACAACAGTGGCCGTGCTGCCCGAGGCGGAGGAGCTTGACTTCTATATCGACCCGAAGGATCTGCGCATCGACACGTTCCGTGCGTCCGGCGCCGGCGGCCAGCACATCAACAAGACCTCGTCCGCCATCCGCGTCACGCACATCCCGACCAATACCGTTGTCGAGTGCCAGGATGAGCGCAGCCAGCACAAAAACAAGGAAAAAGCGCTGTCCGTGCTGCGTTCGCGGCTGTACGAGGCCGAGGTAGAAAAGCAGCGTGCCGCCATCGCGGCCGACCGCAAGAGTCAGGTCGGCACGGGCGACCGCTCTGAGCGCATCCGCACCTATAATTTCCCGGAAAATCGTGTGTCCGACCACCGCATCAAGCTGACGATTTACAAGCTCGACCAGTTCCTGAACGGCGACATGGACGAGATCCTTGACGCACTCATCGCCGCCGACACGGCGGAAAAGCTGCGGCAGCAGAGCGAAGCGTAACAACAACAAGACAATAGAGGGAGGATTTACGATGCTGACAACCGGAATTCCGCAGATTGTGGCAGGTATTGCCGTATTTCTTGTGTGCGGCGTGCTGCTGTTTTCAGGCAAGGTGAGAAAGCGATACTGGTGCCTGTCCTGTTTGGTGACGGCGCTGCTTGTGGGGCGCGGCGTCTGGTGCGCAAATGACTTTTTTGACCTTGGAATGGGCACGCCGAAGGTGTTTTCTCCTGAAAACTGGGAAAAAACGAAGCCGGAACAGCGGCATTTCATGGTGGACGACCTGCAAGAGCAGATAGCGCTTATCGGTATGCCCGAAGATAAGGTGCGCGAGCTTCTCGGTGCACCGGACTATCAGGATACTGCGGCGTGTTTGTCTTATGTCATTGCGCAGCCGTTTGACGAAGTGACGCTTGATTTGACGCTGAAGAGCGGCATTGTAACGCAGGTGGAGCAGACCTCGCACTGAAAAGTTGTTTGCGGTCCCCTCCGTCAAACCTCCTGCTATTCGGCATACAGACTGTACAAGCAACTTTTGATACCTTAAATGGAAGTGTAAATCTATGAAAACAACTCTTTTGACCCCGGAAACCGATGAAAACGCGGTAAAGACTGCCGCGGCGCTCATCCGTCAGGGTGAGGTGGTCGGCATGCCGACCGAGACCGTGTACGGCCTTGCGGCGAACGCGCTGGACGGCGAGGCGGTGAAGAAGATATTCCTCGCCAAGGGCCGCCCGCAGGACAATCCGCTCATCGTGCACATCGCGGATTTCGATCAGATCTATGACCTGTGTCCGAGCGTGCCGCCGCAGGCAAAACAGCTCGCCGAGGCGTTCTGGCCCGGCCCGATGACCATGATCGTGCCCAAGGGCGACTGCATCCCGGACGAGGTCTCGTGCGGCCTTGATACGGTCGGCATCCGCCTGCCGTCGCACCCGATGGCGCGCGCACTCATCCGCGAGAGCGGCGTACCGCTCGCCGCGCCCTCCGCGAATACCTCGGGCCGCCCCTCGACCACGACGGCCGCGCACGTCATGCGCGACATGGACGGAAAGATCGCGGCGGTGCTGGACGGCGGCGCGTGCGGTGTCGGCGTGGAGAGCACGGTCATCACGCTCGCGCTCGAGCGGCCGCGCCTGCTGCGTCCGGGCGGCATCACGCTCGAACAGCTGCGCTCGGTGCTCGGCGAGGTCGATGTGGACCGCGCACTGTACGAGAAGATCGGAGACGACGTAAAGGTGTCCGCTCCGGGCATGAAATACCGCCACTACGCGCCGAAAGCGCCGGTCACGGTCGTGCGCGGCGACCCGGATAAGACGGCGGCATATATCGCCGCCCACCTCGGCGAGCAGACCGGCGTCATGTGCTTCGACGAATACCGGGACTGCTTCCCCGGCTGCGTGGTCGAATGCTTCGGCTCGGAGGCCGACCTCGGCACGCAGGCGCGTGAGGTGTTCGACCGTCTGCGCGCGTTCGACGATACCGACGTGCGGCAGATCTGGGCGCAGTGCCCCTCGGACGAAGGGCTCGGCCTCGCCGTCGCAAACCGGATTAAGAAAGCGGCGGGGTTCTCGGTTGTTGAGGTGTAACGATGAATATACAACTGGCTGATTTGAAGCGGGAATATGATTTGCGAACGGTTTGGCCTAATGAAGCATACGATTTTACACCTTGGCTTGAAAATAATCTGAATTTACTGGGCGAAGCTATCGGTGTTGATTTATGTTTTCGTGAGCGTGAATCGGCCGTAGGCAAGTTCAGCTTGGATATATTGGCTTCTGAAGAAGGAACCGATAATACCGTTGTGATCGAAAATCAACTGGAAAGTTCCAACCATACACATTTGGGTCAGTTACTTACCTATGCGGCTGGTAAAAGCGCAAAAATCATTGTATGGATCGTCAAACAGGCACGAGAAGAACACCGTCGAGCAATGGAATGGCTGAACGAGCATACAGACGATGAAACGGCGTTTTTCTTGGTGGAAGTGGAATTATGGCGAATCGGGGATTCGGCTCCGGCAGTTCACTTTAATATTTTAGAGCAGCCTAATAATTGGGCGAAGCAAGTAAAGAATACATCTGCAACCGAAGGACAATTGCAATCTCGATTACTAAATTACTGGACAGATTTTAACGAATATGCGCAAAACAACAAAAAGTTTATCGAGTATTTTAAACTGAAAAAACCTCCGGTCAGGACATGGTACACTTTTAGTATTGGGGCATCAAGATATTCGCTTTCATTGAATGTCAATACACAGACCAATGAACAACGCGTAGAATTGTATATCAGTGACGATCAAGATTTTTTTGAATACTTAGAAAAACATAGAGAAAATATTCAAGCTCAAATAGATATGCAACTCGAGTGGATGGCACTGCCGAATAAGAAGGCAAGTCGTGTTCGCCTGCAAAGAAATATTCCAATATTTGACGAAACAAAAAAGGTAGATCAATTTAACTGGTTTATCAAATATACCATACTTTTATATGATGTTTTTAAACCATATGTAGAGCAATGGAAGTGAAACAAATGAAAATCATCGGACTGACCGGCGGCAGCGGTACGGGAAAGGGCACGGTTGCGGCACGCATGCGCTCGCTCGGCGCAGGCTGGGTGGACGCGGACGCGGTCTACCGCGGACTCTGTGCGGAAAGCCGCGAAATGCTGGACGCACTGGACGCGGCGTTCGGCGGCGTGACTGACGAAAACGGTGCGCTCGACCGGCCGAAGCTCGCGAAGATCGTGTTTTCCGACCCGGAAAAGCTCGCGCTTCTCAACCGTATCACTACGCCTTATATCCGTGCGGCGTCGCTCGCGGCCATCCGTGCGCAGAGTGCCTGCCCTGTCGTGCTGTATGACGCGCCGACCCTGTTCGAGGCCGGAGCGGACGATTTCTGCGATGCGGTCATCGCTGTGCTCGCGCCGCATGACACGCGCGTTTCGCGCATCATCGAGCGAGACCATCTCCCGGAGGAGGCCGCACGCGCGCGCATCGACGCGCAGCCGCCGGACAGCTTTTACCGCGCAAAATGCGGCTATATCATCGAAAACAACGGCGATCTCGATACACTGTACCGGGATACCGATGCTTTATATCAAATTCTCATGAAGTAATTCGGATTTTCGCAAAAGGAGAATGAACTATGACTTCCGAACAGCTTTTTTATGACAAAAAGACCGGCTTTGATCGCCTGACCGAGGCGGACAGGCAGGGCATTCAGACCTACGCCGAGGGCTACAAGACCTTCCTCGACGAGGCCAAGACCGAGCGCGACGCCGTGAAGGAGATCGCACGTATGGCGGAGGCAAAGGGCTTCCGCGCATGGACGCGCGACGATACCCTGAGGGCCGGCGACAAGATCTACCGCATCAACCGTCACAAGGGCATCATGCTCGCCGTAATCGGCGAGAAGAGCCTCGCTGAGGGCGTCCGCCTGACCGCCGCGCATCTGGATGCGCCGCGCGTCGACATCCGCACTGTGCCGCTCTACGAGGACAACGGCATGGCCTTTTTCAAGACCCATTACTACGGCGGCATCAAAAAGTATCAGTGGACTACCATTCCGCTCGAGCTGCGCGGCGTTGTCTGCGTCTGCGACAAGGGCGAGGTCAAGCGCGTCGAGGTCCGCGTGGGCGACAAGCCGGGCGACCCGAAATTCGTCATCACCGACCTCCTCCCCCATCTCGCCGCAAATCAGATGAGCAGGAAGGCGACCGAGATCGTCAAGGGCGAGGGCCTCAATATCCTCGTCGGCTCGGTCCCGAGCGAGACCGTGGACGAAAAGTGCAGCGAAAAGATCAAGCTCGCCGTAATGGAGCATCTGAATCGCGAATACGGCATGACCGAGGCGGATTTCCTGTCCGCAGAGCTGTGCTGCGTGCCGGCGTTTGGCGCCTGCGACATCGGTTTCGACCGCTCGTTTGTCGGCGCCTACGGCCATGATGACCGCGTCTGCTCCTATCCGGCGGCCACTTCCCTGTTCGACCTGACCGAAACGCCCGCGCATACCGGCGTCTGCCTGCTCGTGGACAAGGAGGAGATCGGCTCGGACGGCGTGACCGGCATGCAGTCCCGCGCGTTCGAGACCTTTATGGGCGATCTGTGCCGCGCACAGGATGTGCTGCTCGACGAATGCTTTGAGAACTCGGTCTGCCTGTCCGCCGATGTGTGCAACGCCTTCGACCCGAATTATCCGGAGGTCTCCGAAAAGCGCAACGACGCGCGCGCAAACTGCGGCTTTGCCCTCGTCAAGTACACCGGCGCACGCGGCAAATCCGGCACGTCGGACGCGACGGCGGAGCTGATGGCGCGCATCCGCTGCATCTTCGACAAGGCCGGCATCATCTGGCAGACCGGCCAGCTCGGCCGCGTCGATCAGGGCGGCGGCGGCACGGTCGCGATGTACCTCGCAAACCGCAACATCGATACCGTAGACGCAGGCGTTCCGGTCCTGTCCATGCACGCTCCGTTCGAGTGCATCGCCAAGCTCGACCTCTATATGGCCTACAAGGGCTTCGGCGCATTCTACAAGGACTAAAGAAAATAAAAGACGCTGCGCATTGTGCTATTTGAGCTGCTAGACCAAACTACTCGCAGCGCTAAATTATCCAATCTGCACCGGCTGGCCGCGCACTGATATGCGCGGCAAATCACGGCAGCAAAATTCCCCGGCATAAAGCAAAAGGAGAGCACAGACAAAAATCCGTGCTCTCCTTCGTTTTTAGCCAAGCATCTCCGATGCGACGGCCAAAGGAAGGTCAGGGGAGTCAAGAGGGGAAAGTACTCATCTAATCCGCGCAAGACGCGGGAAAGAGGATAGTGGGCTACGGCCGAAACCATTGGTGTCCTTTCCCCTTTTGCCCCTGCCGGTGGGCACCGGCAGTCTCTGCCACCAGACGGCGGCATCCCCCGGCAGCCGAACGGCTGCCATCACTTCCCTGCCCCGAGGGGGCGGAAAAACTCACATCGCGTGATCGAGCGTCACCACCGGGTTAAACCGCTGGTCGATCGCCTTGAGATCGTCGTAAATCGTCATGAGCAGCCTGCGCTTGCCCTCATCGTCGTAGCTGAACGGTACGACAACGTCAAAAATCAGATTGATCTGCCGCTCGCCGTCGACAACGCGGAAATCGTGCATGGAGAGCTGTTCGTCGATGCCGCGCAGCACGCCATCCACCTGCTCGCGCAGCGCGTTGATGTGCTCGTTGTTGACGTCGATCGGGTCCATATGGATGACGAGATAAACGCCGGTCTGCTGCCAGACGCGCTTTTCCGCCTCGTCGATCTCCTCGTGTACGGCGACAAAATTGCTGTCGCTCGGCACTTCGGCGTGCAGAGAGGCAAGAGCGCGGCCTGCGCCGTAGTTGTGAATGATCAGGTCGTGAACGCCGACGATGTGTTCGGAGTCGAGCACGATATGCTCGATATTCTTCGCCATGACCGGATCGGCGGCCTCGCCGAGCAGAGGCGCTACCGTATCGTGCGCGATGCCGATGCCCGACCAGATGATGAACGCCGCGACCAAAATGCCCACATAGCCGTCAACCGGCAGCGGGGTGAAACGGCCCGCGACCATGCCGAGTACAACGACCGAGGTCGTGATCACATCGTTGCGGCTGTCCTGACCGGCCGCGATGAGTACCGGCGAGTCGATGCGGCGGCCGAGCGTGGTGTTGAACAGCCCCATCCACAGCTTGACGAGCATGGAGACCGCCAGAATACCGGTCAGAAGCGCGGAAAACGCGACGGCAGACGGATGAATGATGCGGTCGAGCGACGTTTTGAAGAATTCGAAGCCGACCAGCAGGATGATGAACGAAACGATCAGGCCGGCGATGTACTCCGTGCGGCCGTAGCCGAACGGATGCTTTTCGTCCGGTTCGCGGTTTGAGACCTTGAAGCCGACGATGGAGATCATGCAGGAAAGTCCGTCGGACAGGTTGTTGAAGGCGTCCGCCGCAATGGAAATCGCGCCCGTCACCAGACCGATGGTCAGTTTGAGCGCGAACAGGAACAGATTGCACGCGAGCCCCACCGCACCGGAAAGAATGCCGTACTGTTCGCGCACGGCCGCCGAGCGGGTGTCCTCCGCGTTTTTGATAAAAAGGCGAATGAGTGCCTTTGTCATAAAAATCCCCTCGCAAGTAAAATATGGTGTATCCCGAGGAGGATCGCAGCCTGGAGCACCATAACGGCGGGAATGCCGAGCATGAAAATGCGGTGCAGGGTTTTGTGGCGGATGAGCAGCATGCAGGCGAAGACGCCCGGGCCGCCGCCGACGAGCGCCCAGAAAAACAGCGTGCGCTCGGGCACGCGCTTCCAGCTTCGCGCTGCGGCGAGTTTGTCGTAAACACAGACGACAGCGCCGATCACGCTGACTGCGATGAAGTAGTATAACACGTTCTGCATGGAGACAGAACCTCCGTTTCCGGGATTTCTCCCAATTTTAGCACAACCGTCCGGTCAAAGGAAGTCAGAACGGCGAAAAGTAGCATATGCTAACGAAAAAGTAGCAAAAGCTAACGGGATTAGCGGTTTCTAACGCAAAAAAGTGCGCTGCCCCGCAGTGCGGACAGAAGGAAACCGCAGAAGGACGGGAATTCCCTCTGCGGTCTCGGTAACGATCAGATGGATTCGCGGATGATGTCCTCGATCTCGCCCGACTCGAGCCTGCGCGGGTCGGCACGGAACAGACCGCCCATCGTAACGACGGCGTTTTCTGCGATCTTTCCGCAGTCCTCTTCCCTGACGCCGTAGTCTGCGAGACGCAGCGTATCAACGCCGCAGGCCTGCTGCATCTCCGCGAGCGCCGCAAGGAAGTCCTCGGGACGGGTCGCGTCAGCCTTGCCCATCGCGCGCGCGATGGCCGCCATACGTGCGCCCGCGACCTCGGCAAAGCGCTTCCAGTAGGCGTTCGAGATCATGATAAGACCCGCGCCGTGCGGCAGGTCGGGATGGAACGCGCTGAGCGCGTGCTCGATGGCGTGCTCGCCCGTGCAGCTGGACAGCGTTTCGACAAAACCGGCAAGCGTGTTGGCGAGCGCAACGTCCGCGCGCGCCTCGGCGTTCGATCCGTCCCTGACGGCGGCTGCGAGCGACCTGCCGATCAGCTCGATGGCCTGAAGCGCGAACATATCGCTCATGGGCGTCGCAGTCGACGCGAGATAACCCTCTGCGGCATGGAAAAAGGCGTCGAAGCCCTGATATGCGGTCAGATGCGGCGGAACGGTCATCATGAAGTCCGGATCGACGATCGAAACCGCCGGGAAGCATTTTTCGCCGCCGCCGCCGATCTTTTCCTCGCCGTTGGTGATGACGGTGAACGGGTCGGCCTCGGTGCCGGTGCCGGCCGTGGTCGGGATCGCGACAAGGGGCAGACCGTCCTTCGCCATGCGTTTGCCGCCGCCCGTGCCGCCGTGGATGTAGTCCCACCAGTCGCCGTCGTTGGTCGCCATGATCGCGACGGCCTTCGCGGTGTCGATGGACGAGCCGCCGCCCAGACCGACGATGAACGCGATCTTTTCGCTGCGGCAGAGCGCCGCGCATTCGCGCACGCCTTCGATGGTCGGATTGGGCTTTACCTTGTCGTAAACGAGCGTTTCATGACCGGCTTCCTTGAGAATGCCGGCGACCTTCGCCACATAGCCGAGCTTTGTCGTGGACGAGCCGCCCGTGATGATCAGGCCGCGGCCCTCGGGCAGACGCGCACGCGAGAGCTTGCCCACCGCGCCGCTGCCGAAAAACAGCCGGGTCGGCATGTAAAAACTGAAAACACTCATGTTGCAGCCTCCTTAAAAAAGGGAGCCGAGCGGCTCCCCTGCACTTCGTGGATATTCGATATACAGGCGTCTGTCTATACAGCGCCCAACAATATCATTATAGCAAACTGCGGCTTCAAAGAAAAGAGTAAAATGCAACGAAAATGGTCGGAATATTTAGTGCATTATGCAAAGAAAAACTATGCAAAAAACGCTTGACGTTGTGCAGAATTGATGATATTATTAGGTCACAGAAAAGGAAAGGGCAAACACCCAAAGCCGAAAGTCCTATCTCACAGGCCCGGGCGACACCCGCCAGAAACTTTTCTGAACAGATGGCGAAAGCCAAATCTTTTGAAAGAGGTGAGTCCAATGGTAACAGAAGAAATATCCTGCAAGCTTACGAGGCTCGCCAGGACGCTGTGACCGAAACGATCAAGGTGATAGCTATTAAAAAAGAACGCGGGTTCCAGACTACACGGACGAACCGCCTGAAAAGCGCGATCGGTTTCTGACCAAAGTTCGCACGGCAGCTTTGGGGAAGCGATCCCCTTTATGAAATATCCGGAATGACGACTGACGATGAACACGGATCGAGGCAGCGGGAAAGTAAGGTTCGTAAACAAAAAACAAAGGCCATAAACCTCAAATGATGCGCCGAATGGTAGAAAACAGTATCCGATTGATACCTGCAAGATGCCGAATAACTGCGCACCCAGTGGCCGATGGGCATGCTGATGAGCATGGTGGAGCAGGAAGAACGCAGCACGCGGAGATGATATCAAAGCGGCAGAACAATACGTTTTTTCGGCGGCAGGCAGACAACAACACTGATGCGGCCGCACATTTTCCCATTTATATAAAGTTTGAAAGTGTAAGACTCGAATTGATATTCATCAAGTCGGGTGAGACTCGTAAAAAGCAGGATAATTACACCATCTGTCAAATGAAATGTAAAGGACGAACTCCAATGCCGTAAGTCACGATGATCATTCCCCTTATTTCAGGAGAAAACCAAAACCGCAGTTTGATCTCTCACCGGCAAAGGCAACAGCTTTCGCAGAACGTTGAAAGAAAAAACTGAAGGCCATGCGAAAAAAATAATAATGCTATAGAAATTCTGATACAAAACAACGGCGAGTATCCCGTTGAGAAAAGAGGATCTATGGAAATCATCCAGTAAAAGCCCTCGTTTGATGTAATGCAAACGAGGGCTTTTTTTACCTGTCGAAAACTCCGTTTTTCCGACAGGTTGTGTTCCGACTTCGCAGAACACGGGTCGTCCGAAAGTTCTCATGCGGAAGCTTCTTCTCCTGTTTCAGTTAAACGCTTCGTCGTCGCGCTCGGCAAACATGCGGTGAACGCGTTCCTTCAGCAGAGGCCAGCCGCTGAGGGACGGGTCGGCCGCGAGCAGCGCCTCCGCTTCCTCGCGTGCGTTCTGCATGAGCGCGAGGTCTGCGGCGAGGTCTGCCACGTGCAGCGCCGGGAGACCGTGCTGACGGCGGCCGAAAAAGTCGCCGGGGCCGCGCTGAGAGAGGTCGGCGCGCGCGATTTCAAAGCCATCATTCGTCTTACAAAGGATTTTCAGCCGTTCCCGGGCGGTCGCGCCCTTGTCTGCGCCGAAAAAGACGCAGTAGGACTGCCGCGTACCGCGGCCGACGCGGCCGCGCAGTTGATGCAGCTGCGACAGACCGAAACGGTCTGCATCTTCGACGACCATGAGGTTCGCGTTCGGTACGTCCACGCCGACCTCGATCACCGTCGTCGCAACCAGAATATCGTACTTTTGTGCCGCAAAATCACGCATTACTGCGTCTTTTTCGGCGTTTTTCATACGTCCATGCAGTACTGCTACGCGGCGGTGCGGCAGCTGCGCCTGAAGATCCTTCGCGTGCTGCTCGGCGCTTTTGAGCCTGCTGTCCCCTTCCCCGTCCTCGACGAGAGGACAGACTACATAAACCTGTCCGCCTGCGGCGAGCTGCTTCTCGATGAAGGCGGTGATGCGGCGGCGCATATTCTCCCCTACCGCGTAGGTCTCGACCGGACTTCTGCCGGGCGGCGTCTCGTCCAGAATGGATACATCGAGGTCGCCGTACATGATCAGCGCGAGCGTGCGCGGGATAGGTGTCGCGGACATGACGAGCACGTGCGGCATCTCGCCCTTGGCGGACAGCGCTGCACGCTGTGCGACGCCGAAACGGTGCTGCTCGTCCGCAATTACCGCGCCGAGACGGTGAAAAACGACGCTCTGCTGGATGAGGGCGTGCGTGCCGACCACGACGTTCGCGGCTCCGCTTTCGATGGCGGCGAGCGCCGCACGCTTCTGCGCGGCGGTCATCGAGCCGGTCAGCAGCGTGCAGGTCAGACCGAGCTTGCTGAGCATGGGCGAGAGGGTTTCCGCATGCTGCGCGGCGAGGATCTCGGTCGGCGCCATAAAGGCGGCCTGCCAGCCGTTCTGTGCCGCGAGCGCGCAAAGCGCGGCCGCAACGACGGTCTTGCCCGAACCGACATCGCCCTGCACGAGGCGGTTCATCGGACGGCCTGAGGCGCAGTCCGCCGCGATCTCCATGATGGCGCGGCGCTGCGCGCCCGTCGGAGCAAACGGCAGAGCTGCGAAAAATTCCTCCAGACGGTCCCCACGGAACAGAATGCCGCTGTCTGCGCGGCGGCGCTCCTTGAGCTGCTGAAGGCCGCAGCAGAGCAGGAAAAGCTCTTCGAATACCATGCGGCGGCGCGCTTCGTTCACGTCTTCCCTGGTTTTCGGGCGATGGATGGCGGCGAGCGCGTCGGCGGCGTCCGGAAGGCGGTATTTGACGCGCAGGACCTCGGGCAGCGGGTCGGGCCAGTCCCCCGGCACTGCGTCGAGCGCAGCTTCGGTCACGCGCGCCATGTCGCGCTGCGTCAGACCGGCGGTCAGCGGATAGACCGGCACGATACGGCCGGGATTCCGGTCGTTTTCCGCGACTTTTTCCGCCTGCGGAGAGATCATCTGCCGCGCCCGGCCGAAGCCCTGCACCCTGCCGTAAAACAGATATTCCTGTCCGACGCGCAGCTGCGCCGTGATATAGGGCTGATTGAACCAGGTGACGCCGAGAGAGCCGCTTTCGTCAAAGATCGTGCATTTGACGAGCGTCATGCCCTTACGGATGCGGCTGACCTTCGGCTCGGTGCCGAGAATTGCGCGCACGGCATATCGGTCCTCATCTGCGATGTCCGCGATGCGCGTGATCTGCGTGCGGTCCTCATAGTCACGCGGATAGGTCTCCAGTGCGTCCTGCAAGGTCGAAATATGCAGTTTTTCGAACAGCTTCACCTTTTTCGGGCCGATGCCCTTGACGAACTGTACGCTGTCTGTGATGGCTGGCATGATGTCTCCCCTGCTGAAATTTTCGAATAAAATCTGTCTGGTTATACGAAAAATATGTGGTTTTTCATAAAAATCATTCAGATATTTTGTGAAGTAAGAACACAGCTTGTCGGCGAAACGCAGGTTTCGCCGACAGTTTCATTATCAATATTCTCTGTAAACTGCCTTGACAACGCCGAGGATCTGGCAGCCGGTGCCGTCGATGAGCGGGTACGCCGGGTTTTCCGGGCGCAGCCATACGCCGTCCGGCGTCAGGCAGAGCGTTTTGCAGGTCGCCTCGTCCTCGAGCAGCGCGATCACGATGTCACCGTCGCGCGCTTCGGCGTCCTGACGGATGATGACGAGGTCGTCGTTCATGATGCCGACGCCGATCATCGAGTCGCCGCGGATGCGCAGCGCGTAGTATTTGCCGCCGCTCGCCGCCGGCTCGAACGGCACATAGCCGATGTGCTCCTCGACCGCGAGGATCGGCATGCCGGCGGTGACGCGGCCGAGAATGGGCACGCGCGGCACCATGGAGGCGCCGCTGATCGGCGCGAGCGCGCGGGATTTGTGGTCGCTCGCCTCAAGATAGCCGGCCTCCTGCAATTTTTTCAGATGGGCGTGCACGGTGGAGGTCGAGCGCAGACCGACCTCTGCGCAGATCTCGCGCACGGATGGCGGATAGCCGTGCTCCATGGAAAACGAGTTTATAAAATCAAGAATATTCTGCTGTTTATCGGATATTTTTTTCATGCTGCGGTCTCCCTCTCAATACCGTTGGAACATGTGTTCGGAATTATACCTTATTATATCGTGTTTCGCGAGTAAATGCAAACATTTGTTTGAAGAAAAAACAGAAAAACTGCACTTTTGCTGCACGGTTTTGTCCTGCATTCTGCCGGTGGGATGTTCAATATCGGTGCATGTACTTGTATTTTCTGTGAATTTAGTATATGATATAGTAAACTACGAATGGGTTCCGAAAAAGCGGAAGATCATTCGATGCGAAAGCAGACGCAGGGAGGTTTTTTTATGACGATCAAGACCGATCTCGGATATATCGAAATCACGACCGAGGTTCTCGCCGGCATTGCAGGCTACGCAGCTTCGCTCTGCTTCGGCGTAAAGGGCATGACCATCCGCTCGATGACGGACGGACTGGCGCATCTGCTCGGACGCGAAAACCAGTCGCGCGGCGTAAAGGTGACCGAAGCGCCCGACGGCGGGGTCAATATCGACCTGCATATCGCGGTCGATCACGGCGTAAATATTGCGACCGTCTGCCGCTCGATCATCAGCGAGGTTCGCTACCATGTCGAGCGCCTGACCGGCGTGGACGTAAAGAATGTAGACGTTTACGTCGAGAGCATCCGTGCCTGAGACAGGCAGAAAAGAGTAAAACGGTACGGAGTGACCGCGCTCTGACGCGGTAAAAGACCCGGAAAGGGAATTTAGGAGAGTTTTTTAGATGGCAGATACGAAAATCAACGGTGCGCTGTTTCAGTCCATGGTGACCGAGGGCGCACTCGCCATTACCGAACAGAAGGAACAGATCAACGAGCTGAACGTTTTCCCGGTGCCGGACGGCGATACGGGCACGAATATGTCGATGACCATGACGGCGGCGATGAACGAGCTGGCGAAGCTGAGCGAGCCGACGCTTGCAAAGGCGGCGGATACGACGGCTTCGGCGCTGCTGCGCGGCGCGCGCGGCAACTCCGGCGTTATCCTGTCGCTGCTGTTCCGCGGCATGGCGAAAAAACTGCGCGAGACCGAGGCGGCGAACGGCCGCGATCTGGCGCTTGCGCTGCGCGAGGGCGTAGATACGGCGTACAAGGCGGTCATGAAGCCGGCAGAGGGTACGATCCTGACCGTATCGCGCGTTGCGGCGCAGAAAACGGTAGAGCAGTGTCAGGCAGATGACTCGCTTTCCGCTGAGCAGGTGCTCGCGGCGATCGTCGAGCACGGCAGAGCTGCGCTCGCGGAGACCGTGCATCAGAACCCGGTGCTCGAAAAGGCGGGCGTCGTGGACGCCGGCGGCTTTGGCTTTATCACGATCTTAGAGGGAATGCTTGATGCGATGCGCGGCATCCATAAGGAGCGTACGGTCGAGCAGCCGGCCAGGGCGGCGGCGAACTTCGAGGCGATCCGCGACGAGGACATCACGTTCACATACTGCACCGAATTTATCGCGGAACGCAAGGACAAGGCGCGCAATGTCGGCCGTCTGCGTGCGATCTTGAACGATATCGGCGACTCGCTCGTTGTGGTCGAGGATGATGACATCGTAAAGGTGCACGTGCACACCGACCAGCCGAACAAGGCGCTGGAGGAGGGCCTGAAATTCGGCCCGCTCCTCACGGTAAAGATCGAGAATATGCGCGAGCAGCACACCGCGAAGGTCATCGAGGGCACGGCGGACACGCCGAAGGAGCGCGTGATCGTGCCGGCAGAGAAAAAGTACGGCTTTGTTGCCGTCGCAGCAGGCGAGGGCCTCAAGAGCCTGTTCACCGATCTCGGCGCAGATGCCGTCGTTCAGGGCGGTCAGACCATGAACCCCTCGACCGATGACATCATCCGTGCGGTCGATTCGGTTCCGGCAGAGGTCGTTTTCGTGCTGCCGAACAACAAAAACATCATCATGGCGGCCGAGCAGGCGGTTCATCTGTCTGAGGAGAAAAAGCTGGTCGTCGTTCCGACCAAAACCATTCCGCAGGGCATTTCCGCGATGCTCGCGGTCGATCCGGACGCCGAGCAGGATACCGAGCTTGCGACCGCGATGACCGAGGCCGCGTCTCATGTTCGCAGCGGTCAGGTGACGTATGCGGCGCGCGACAGCGAGTTCGACGGCAAAAAGATCAAGCAGGGCGAGTATCTTTCGCTCAGCGAGGGCAGGCTGTGCGCCAGCGGCCGCGAGACGAGCGTGCTGAAAAAGCTCGTGCGCGAGATGGTTTCCGATGACAGCGCCTTTGCGACCGTGATCTTCGGCGAAGGCGTGACGGAGGAGCAGGCCGCAGAGGTCGAAAACCTGCTTCACAAGGCAAACAAGGATATGGAGATCTCGGTCATCAACGGCGGTCAGCCGGTGTACTACTATATCCTGTCCGTAGAGTAAAAAACACCCGCTTCCGCGCCTTGACAGACGGGAGGCGAGTGGGTATAATACAGATAGAAGGACACCGCTGTGCGGTTGGCCTTTAGGTACAGTAATTTAAAATACTAACCGTCTGGCTGCAACCGGGCGGTTAGTACGCTTTTATGACAAGAATGTAAAGCACAAGGGCGATACAGACTAAAATTCTCACGAATTTCTTCATAAAGCATCACTCCTTTCACAAGGAGTGCCAACCGCGAAGCGATGTCCGTCAATAATATATCAGAAACGACAGAGAATGTCAATTTTTTCGGAGTAAACCATGTCAGTATTCGATATTTTTAAGAAATTAGAGGAAGAAAAGACCGCAAAAGCGGCGCAGCCGATCGAATGGCTCGTTGTCGGTCTAGGAAACCCGGGCAGCAAGTACGACAACACGCGCCACAACGCCGGTTTCCGTGCGCTGGAGAGCTACTGCGCGCGCAGCGGCCAGAAGATCGACCGCATGAAGTTCAAGGCGCTCGCAGGGGAGGGCATGCTCGGCGGCAAGCGCGTGCTGTTCCTCAAGCCGCAGACGTTCATGAATCTGTCCGGCGAGGCGGTGCGCGACGCGGCATCGTTCTACAAGATACCGCCCGAGCGCGTGATCGTGCTGTCGGACGATGTGTCGCTTGACGTCGGCACGCTGCGCGTGCGCCCGAAGGGCTCCGCCGGCGGCCAGAACGGTCTGAAGAACATCATTTACCACCTTGGCAGCGAGGATTTTCCTCGCGTGAAGATTGGTGTCGGCAAAAAGCCGCGCCCGGACTATGATCTTGCGGCGTGGGTGCTCGGCAGGTTCCCCGAGGAGGATCAGAAGGCGATCGACAAGGCCTGCGAGGATGCGGTAAGCGCCGCCGCGTGCATTATCGAGAGCGGCTGTGCCGCCGCCGCGCAGAATTTCAACGGCAAGAGAATATAAAAGCAGAACCGAGGACAGAGTCCTCGGTTGAGACTGTCGAAAAACTATCGTTTTTCCGACAATCTGTGTTTTGACTTCGCAAAACACGGACGTCCGAAAGTTCCCATACGGAAACTTTCTCCCTCTTAAAGTATGAAAACCGAGGTACACGCCCCCGGTTTTCATGCGTTTGCGCAGCAAACGCTTTTGAATGCGCGCTGCCGCGCGACTGCTGTTTTGGCGTGAAAACAGACTTTATCGACAGACTGAACCGAGGACAGAGTCCTCGGTTTTGACGTATATGGGGGATAAGATCAGTCTTTTACAAGCAGCCGGCGCAGCCAGTGCAGCAGACCGCGCTCCTCCTCGGAGGCGTGCTGCGCCTGTTCGCGCGCCATGCTGACGGCCTGCTGCATCAGCAGATCCTGCGCACAGATCGGTTCGGGGACGGAAGGCTTTTTCTGGTAGCTGCCGTCGGGCTGAAGCACGCGTGCCTTGACCGTATCGTGCTGCATGGCGAACAGAATATCATGCAGCCGTGCGCGGACCGCCGGGCTGTCGATCGGACAGGCGATTTCAACGCGGCGCTCGGTGTTTCGCGTCATCAGATCGGCCGAGGAAATGTACATTTTCTCGTTTTCGCCGCGGCCGAACACATAGATACGCGAATGCTCGAGAAAACGGCCGACGATGCTGGTAACGGTGATGTTTTCGGTCTTTCCGGGAACGCCGGGAAGCAGGCAGCAGATGCCGCGGATGATCATTTCCACGGTAACGCCGGCGCAGGACGCCTCGTGCAGCTTCTCGATCATGTCGATGTCGGTCAGCGAGTTGAATTTGAGCAGGATGTAGCCGTCGCTGCCCTTGGCGATCTCGCCGTCCATGAGCGACAGAATATTGTTTTTGAGGCTGGTCGGCGCGACGAGCAGCCGGTTATAACGTCCGTTGAGGTTGCTCATGGCCATATTGTTGAAGAACTGCGCGGCATCCATGCCAATGGACTCGCTCGAGGCGACGAGCGAAACATCGGTATACTGACGGGCGGTTTTTTCGTTGTAGTTGCCGGTGCCGACCTGCGTGATATAGCGCACGCCGCCGCGCTCCCGGCGCGTGATGAGGCAGATCTTGGAATGCACCTTATAGTCCTCGAAGCCGTAGATGATCTTGCATCCGGCTTCTTCGAGGCGTTCGGACCAGTCGATGTTGTTCTGCTCGTCGAAACGGGCGCGCAGCTCGATCAGAACGGTCACATCCTTGCCGTTTTCCGCCGCCGCGCACAGATATTCGACCAGCTTCGCCTTGCTCGCGAGACGGTAGATCGTGATGCGGACGGAGAGAACGGGCGGGTCATTTGCCGCCTCGCGGATCATCTGGAGAAAGGGCTCCATGCTCTCATACGGATAGGAAAGCAGCACATCGCGCTGAAGCGCGGTCTTGAGCAGGCTCTGTCCGGCCGGGAGCATGGCAGGCTGCTGCGGAATGAACGGAGGATCACTCAGGCGGGAGCGTCGGCCGTCGCTCAGATAATCGCCCAGAGAAAAAGCGTAGCTCATGCGCAGCGGCGCGCTGCGAGAGAGAAAGATCTGCTCGTCGGTGACCTCGAAACGCTTGTGGAGGCACTCCTTGAAGTGGGAGGACACTGGGCGGCTGAGCTCGACGCGGACGATCGCCATGCGGCGGCGCTGGCGCAGCATGCGCTCCATTTTCTTGCGCAGATCGACCTGCTCCGAGCCGAACGGCTCATCATCGAGCGGCACATCTGCGTTTCGCGTGACGCAGAAGACCGTCTTTTCGAGCACATCGTACATTTCGAAAATGCTGTCCGCGAAGGCGAGGAGTATGTCCTCGGTCATAAGATAGCGGCGCTTGTCGTTCGGCAGGAAGGTGATCGGCGGCAGGGAGGCCGGCACGGGGATCAGGCCGAGCCGCTCGTTCTTCTTGTGGCTGAGCAGCACGGCGATGTGCAGCACCTTGCCCTCGAGGTGAGGGAAGGGGTGGTGCGAGTCCACGACCTGCGGCGACAGCACCGGCGCGATCATGGTGTTGAAATACCGTTTGATATATTTCCGCTCGCTGCTGTCGAGCTCGTCCATGGAGGTGCGGCACAGATCCTCCTGCGCGAGGCGGGCGTCAACATCGCGGAACGCTGCGTCGCGCCGCGCGTACAGCGGCTCTACCGCCGCATAGATGCGGCTGAGCTGTTCTTCGGCGGTGAGACCGGACTTGGTGTCGCGGCGGTTCGGCTCGAGCGCCGCCATATCGGTCAGGCTGCCGACACGGATCATGAAAAATTCATCCAGATTGCTGGTGAAAATCGCAAGAAATTTGAATCGTTCGAGCAGAGGAACGGTCTCATCCTCCGCCTCGGCCAGTACGCGCGCATTAAATTCAAGCCAGGACAGCTCTCGGTTCTGTGTATATCCCTGATTCCAGATCGCGTCTGTCATGATCGAATCCCCCTTTCAGAAGGCCGCAGAGCGGCATAATAATTTTTGACTGACGTTAGTATACCGCAAGGATATGATATATGTGCGAAAACTGTGTAAAGAATAAGTAAAAACCGCTCGTTTCATGGGGAAACAGGCGGTTTTTTGAAGTTATTCGGGAGATACGCCGCGTATCATAGCATCAATGTACTGTTTGGACCAAGGTTCGACAGGCAATCCACTCGGTCTGCTTAGATCAATACATACGACAGCATTGTTATAGTTTCCATAGTGAGTTTTATAGTTCGATATATTTTCTGCGGTGTCATATACCGTGTATTCACCGGTATCTTTATAATACGCGCCGAGCAGTCCACGTCCAGTATTATAAAGCAGGCAGAATACAGAACCTTTTTGATCGAGCATAGCAACGAAATCGCCGTCGCCGTTGGTCAGACTCGGAACTTCGGCGAGTTTCACAACTTCACTGTAACGGTTTTTGAAAATATCATATGTGCCGTTATCTTCGAAATTTGTTACTTTTTTGCCGCTCTTGCTGGCGATGGTAATGAAAGAGGAAATGTCTTTGTCCGATTGCCATTCGTTCGACGCATACGCTTCGCTTGCAACGGTCTGAACCGCCTCGTGCAGCATACGGGTCTCCGCGACGACCTGGTCGCGTTTGGCCCTGTCGATATAGCCGGTGAGGGCGGGGATGAGGAGGGAGGCGAGTACCGCGAGAATGACGAGCACGACGATCAGCTCAACGAGCGTAAAGCCGCGCCGGTTTTTGAATATTTTCATGAAAACTCCTTTTTTTGCTTTCGTTCAGCCTTATGATCTTATTATAACAAAAACGAAGGCGGAAAACAGGGGAAAAGCGGCAGATCAGCGGCCGCGGGGCAGGGTATTTTTATCCTGATAGTAGGCGCTCTTTGCCTGATACATACGGGTCTCCGCGATGCGGAGCAGATTTTCCATGCGCAGCGACGCAGTCTCGCAGGTTGCCCAGCCGAGAGCGGCGTGATAATCCTTCTGCTCGATGGCAAGGGAGAAGGCGCGCACCTTGTCGTGCAGCCTGTCCTCGGACAGGTCGGGCGCGAACGCGACATATTCGTCGCCGCCCATGCGGTAGGTCAGCTCGTTACCGAACTGCTTTTTCAGCTCGTCCGCCACCTCGCGCAGCATGATATCGCCGGCCTGATGTCCCTTGGCGTTGTTCAGCTCGTGCAGGCCGTTGATGTCCATGTAAACGCAGCTGAGCGTGCGCCGACAGCGGCCGGGAATATCGTTCTGCTCGCGTTCGAAGGCGTTTCGATTGCGCAGACCGGTGGTCTGGTCGTTTTCCGCGACGTAGCGGAGCCTGGCGCGGGTGATGAAATTCTGCATCATCATGTGCATGACATAGGTCGAGGCGATGATCGAGATGCAGCCGTAAATGATGCCGTTGAGCATATCGATCTGGATGATCCTCGCGTCCTTGGTGACGGATACAAAGAGAAGAAACAGCACATCCCAGATGGCGATGCTGCACACGTTTTCGAGCGGCGGCATGATGAACAGCGTGGGAAGTGTGAGCAGAAAGGCGATGAATGCGGTCGCCGGTCCGCCCGGACTGGTCACGGTGCTGAGATAGATGCCGAGCGAATACAGCGAGCCCAGAAACAGAGAAAGACAGATCTGCAGACCGATTCTGCTGCGCCGACCGACATAAAGCGTGATCGGAAGCAGAAGGCAGGAAATGCTGAGCACGATGAGATAGGCCGGGAGGTTGGGCGCGAGCACGACACTGAAAACCGCATAGACGGAGGAAATCAGAAGAAAGATGATACTGATAGCGAGAAATGCGACAAGTCGGTTGTAATTGTAGAGATGCATCTCCTGCTGGACCTGGGCGAATTCTTCCGGATTTGCTCCGGCGTAGAGGAGAAGCCGCTTGATTTTTTCCATAGTGAACAACCCTTCGAAGATATGGTATTACGGCGAGGGAAGGGATCATTTGATCTTTATGGCGATACCGCCGCAGCTTGCACTGTGCAGTATTACCTTATCATAGTATAACACAGAAAACGGCGGAGAAAAAGAGAAAATGTAAAACAATAGCCGCGAGAAATTCAATATAAATAACGAAAAAACGCATAAGACCAGAAAAAAGGCACCTCGTGCACGCTGGTGCATAAGGTGCCTTTTCCTTGATTCAGTCAATGCCGCGCATCGGGAAGCGCTGCGGCCGGGCCTTTTTGCCCTCGGGCAGGAGCGCTGCGGCGAGGTCGGGACGGGAGGTCTCGATGAAGTTGACGCCGCCGCGGATGAGCGTGTCGAGCGTGCGCGGGTCGTTCGTCGGCAGACTCATGGTAAACAGCCCTGCGGCGCGGCAGGCGCGGAGCAGAGGCGGCGTAAGATGAGCAGGCGCGGCGCGCAGGCCGAACAGGCCGGTCGTCTGCGAGGCGTTCACGAGCGCTGCGATGTTGTCCGGCACAGCCGGCATTTCGCCCATGATGTGCAGGTCGGGGTTGGCCGAGGCGATACGCGCCGCCTCCACCAGCCCCAGACCGACAAAGACCGCGTCGTCCAGATAATCGGTCTGACGCAGGGTCATGCGCATCTGCGGCAGCAGGCTCGGGTCGCGCAGCGTGATGGCGATCTTCGACCGGCAGGCGCGCGCGAGGTCGAGCGCCTGCCCCACAGGGAGCAGACGGGGCGCGACCTGGCGCAGCTCGGTATAGGTGTGGTCGCAGACGGCCACCGCGCCGCCGTTCGGCGCGAGAACATATCCGTCCGACGAGAGCACGGCGATGCCGTCCGAGGTCATGTCGACCGAGAGACAGCAGCCCTTTGCGCCCTCCTCATTTCCGGCGAGGATGGAGTCCAGTCCGTCGCGGTCCGTACCCATGCAGCCTGCGGCGGACAGGATAAAGGTATCAGCTGTGGTATATGGCAATACCGGTTCCTTCTTTCTCAAACAGTCTGTCCGCAGTCATCGTCCGAAGGCTCAGACCTTCTCCGGCTCGTCGTACTCGACGCCCTGCGTGTCGACGGTAACGGTCTTCATGCGCTGGGTCTCGCGCGGACGGTCGTGCCAGTCGCGCTTGGTGTTCACGATGGCGTCAACAACATCCAGGCCCTCGATGACCATGCCGAAGGAAGCGTACTCGTTGTCCAGATGCGGCGCGTCGTCGGTCATGATGAAGAACTGGCTGCCTGCGGAGTTCGGGTCTGCGGTGCGCGCCATGGACAGCACGCCGCGGGTGTGCAGCAGGTCGTTATGGAAGCCGTTGTGAGTGAACTCGCCGCGGATCTCGTAGCCCGGGCCGCCCATGCCGGTGCCGTCCGGGTCGCCGCCCTGGATCATGAAGCCCGGGATGACGCGGTGGAAGATGGTGCCGTCATAGAAGCCCTTGCTCGCCAGGGAGATAAAGTTGCGCACGGTGTTCGGCGCAACCTCGGGGTACAGCTCGGCGCGGATGATGCCGCCGTTTTCCATTTCGATAGTAACGATAGGATTGCTCATTATTTATCAACTCCATAAAAATTTTGCGTGTAGTCGCATTCTGTATTAGTATTGTAGCAAATTTCCCGATATACGGCAAGTGGTGTTTGGGGAATAAGCGGCCTGCGCGGAAAAACAGGGGAGAGGGGCGGCGTCTGCCGCGAGTAATCCACTTTATCCACAGGGGTTTCCACAGGTGCGCTGGGGATAACGTTGTGGATAAAGTGGATAACTTTTTGTATAGGGCGGTCAATCTGTTGACCAGTGGCCGATTTTGCATTTACCGTCTGTAATATTTTGTCGAGCGGGCGGTGCACATAAAACCGGCGCGTCTGTGGAAAACTCACACAGACGAGAGAATTATCCACAGACGGAGAGGAGCGTATCCATGGCAGAAGAGATCACCGCCGTCCCGGCGCCCGAGCGCAGCAGCATCGCCGAGACCGGCTCCATCACCGCGCATACCGCGCGGGGGACCGTGCACTGCATCACCATCGTCGGCCAGATCGAGGGGCATATGGAGCTGCCGGCGCAGAACAAGACCACCAAGTACGAGCATCTCATCCCGCAGATCGCGGCGGTCGAGCAGGCGGAGGACATCGACGGTCTGCTCGTGCTGTTGAACACGGTAGGCGGCGACGTCGAGGCCGGACTCGCCATCGCGGAGCTGATCGCGGGCATGACAAAGCCCACCGTTTCGCTCGTGCTCGGCGGCGGGCATTCGATCGGCGTGCCGCTCGCGGTAGCGGCAAGGCGCAGCTTTATCGCGGCTTCCGCCGCCATGACCATTCATCCCGTGCGCATCAACGGGACGATCATCGCGGTGCCGCAGGCGTTTGAATATCTCGCGAAGATACAGGAGCGCATCAGCGATTTCATCACGGGGCATTCGCATATCCAGCCGGAACGGCTGGCCGGCCTGATGCGCGAGACCGGACAGTTGACCGCCGACGTCGGTACGGTCATTTCCGGCCGCGAGGCGCAGGAGATCGGTCTGATCGACCGGGTCGGTACGCTGTCGGACGCGCTCGAGGAGCTTTACGGCATGATCGAGCGGCGAAAGGCAGAAAAATAATCAGTTTTCCTCCAGATAGTCGCGGATGCAGTCGACGAATTCCGCGCCGTAACGGCGCGCCTTGGCCTCGCCTACGCCGCGCACGCCGAGCAGCTCGTATTCGCTCTTCGGCTGCCGCGCGGCCATGTCCGCGAGCGTCGCGTTCGAGAACACGACATACGGCGGCACACCGGCGCGCTGTGCGACCTTTGTGCGCAGTGCACGCAGCTTTTCGAACAGCTTTTCATCCACATCGGCGGACAGCTCCTCGGTGCGGCGGACGGTCTCGGGCTTTTTCTCGCGCGGAAGGCGGATATGCAGTTCACCCCGGCCGCGCATGAGAGCGTTGCCGGTTTTCGTGAGGAAAAGCGCGTTGTAGCGCTCGGGGTCGGCGGTCAGCAGGCCGCGCTCGAGCAGGACGTCGATGAGCTGCCGCACGCGCACGGCGGTCTGCTCGCTCATGATGCCGTAGGTCGAGAGCGTGTGGAGACTGAAACGGCCGATCTGCTCGCTCTTGCTGCCTGTGAGCACGGCGGCGACGACGATTTTGCCGAAATGCAGCCGCCGCTCGTCGAGACGGTAGACGCAGGACAGAATCTTGCGCGCGTCCATCGTCGCGTCTACTTCCTCGAAATTCGTGTCGCAGTTTCCGCAGTGACCGCAGCAGACGGGCGCTTTTTCGCCGAAGTAGTTGAGGATATACCGGCGCAGACAGTCGGTCGTGGTGGCGTAGAAGGTCATCTGCTTTAAGCGTTCCATATCGCGCTCGATGAGCGCACGGCGCGTTTTCTCGTCGATGGAGTCGTCGTCGCTCTCGTGGCTGTGCTCGATGAGGAACTCCGCCGTACGCACATCCTGCCCGTTGTACAGCAGGATGCAGTCCGCGGCTTCGCCGTCGCGTCCGGCGCGCCCGGCCTCCTGATAATAGCTTTCCATGTTCTTCGGCATATTATAGTGAATGACGAACGAGACATTGGACTTGTCGATGCCCATGCCGAAGGCGTTGGTCGCGACCATGATGGTCTTGCGGTCGTACAGGAAGTCGTCCTGATTGGCGAGGCGCTCCTCGGGGTCGAGACCGGCGTGGTAGCGCGTCGCGGGCAGACCGCGGCTCAGCAGCATATCGCACACCTCCTCGACCGTCTTGCGCGTCGAGCAGTAGACGATGCCGCTCTTGTCGCGCCGCCGGAGCAGGTGCGCAAGCAGGGCGGAGGGCTTGGAGGACGGTTTTTCGACCGCGAAGTACAGATTGGGGCGGTCGAAGCCGGTCGTGATGACGAACGGGTCCTCGAGACCGAGCGCACGGATGATGTCGTCGCGGACCTCGGCGGTCGCGGTCGCGGTGAAGGCGGAAACGAGCGGGCGCTGGGGCAGGGCGGCAAGAAAGTCGAGGATCTTCAGATAGCTCGGGCGGAAATCCTGTCCCCACTGCGAGATGCAGTGCGCCTCGTCCACCGTCACCATGGAAATCGGCACGCGGCGTGCGAAATCGAGGAAGAACGGCGCGGTCAGCCGCTCGGGCGCGACATAGAGCAGCTTGTATTCGCCGCGTCCGGCGAAATACAGCGCGTCGCGCATCTCCTCGAACGACAGGGCGCTGTTGATGCAGGCGGCCGGGACGCCGGCCTCATTCAGCGCGCCGACCTGATCCTTCATCAGCGAGATGAGCGGCGAGATGACGAGCGTCAGTCCGGGCAGCGCGAGCGCCGGGACCTGATAGCAGATGGACTTGCCGGCGCCGGTCGGCATGATGCCGAGCGTGTCGCGCCCGGAAAGAATGGCCTGCACGAGCTCGTCCTGTCCCGGACGGAAGCTGTCGTAGCCGAAGTACTGTTTGAGAATTTCCTGTGCGGTCGGCATGTAAAGGCTCCTTCATACATAGTATGAACCTATTCTACCACATTTCCCGGGACAAAGCAAACTGATGTTCGCATAAATGGCGTTTCCGGCAGTCTCCTGCCGGTTTACAACCGGCGCGCGCTGTGCTATACTATATCATTGGATTAGAATATACACACGAATTTTTACTTCACAGGAGGAAATATCCATGCTTTGCAAGAAATGCGGCAGGGAGCTGCCCTATGCAGGGGGCAAGTTCTGCCCGTTCTGCGGCGCGCCCGTTGAGCAGACCGGCGTGAGCGACGAGACCGAGGTGTTCACCACGCTGCCCGAGGAGCTGCGGAACGCAGGCGGCGCCCCGGCGGACGGCGGCATCGACCTTTCGGCGTTCGATGCGGCGCGCAGACAGAGCCGGCAGGCGCTCGAGGATGCCGAGGAGACCATGGCCATCGATCCGCTCGCAGATACATCCGAACAGCCGGCGGCGGCGTCCCGCGTGCCGCAGCAGCGCCCGGAAGCCCGCCCCCGTCCGACGCAGGACGCACCGCGCACGACCTATTACGGCGGCCGTCCCGACCCGGATGATCGCGTATACCGCAAGCCGTCCAGGGGCAGGCGCGCAGCGGTCGTGACGCTCGTCGTGCTGCTCGTCGCAGCGCTCATCGGCGGCGGCGTGTGGTTCTTCATGAACAATCACAAAAACGACGAAAATCTGACGCTTGCGGAGAAGTATATGGACCGCGGCGACTTCGACAAGGCGCTTGGCTACTACGAGAAGGCGGCGGAGGAGGCCAAGGACCCGACCGCGATCAATGCGGCGATGCAGCTCATCCGCGACTATCAGAATGCGGAGGATTATGTAGACAGCGAGCAGTACACCGAGGCCATCGCGGCGCTCAAGCAGCTGCGCGACCGCGTGACCGATAAGGACTCTACCATGTACAAGTCCATCGAGGATCTGCTCAGCAAGGCGCAGAGCGCACAGTCGGACAGCGCTTTTGCTTCCGATCTGGAGGAGGCGCAGGGCTATCTGGAGGATGACAAGCTGGATGCGGCCTCCGGCAAGCTCGATTCGCTCGAGCAGGACTCCTCGCTGACCGACGAGCAGAGGAAGCAGGTCGAGGACATGAAGAACAAGCTCCAGTCCGCAAAAGACAGCGCACAGCAGCAGCAGGAGAACGAGCAGAAGAAATCCGAGCGCAAGCAGGCGTTCTCGAGCGAGATGGACGAGCTGGAGAGCGACGATCTCAAGATCTCCTCGGCGGCGAACGCAGAGGATGAGCTGGCCATGACGGCAAGCTCGTTCGAGCAGTGGGATGAGCTGCTGAGCGAAATGTATGATTATCTGGCGGGCGTGCTCAACGCAGACCAGTATGCGTCCGAAGAGGAAAACTACAAGAAGTGGGTCGCGGAGCGCGATAGCGGCGCGGAAAATGCCGCGAGTGCGACCGAGGACAGCACGCAGAAGCAGCTCGCGTCGTACAGCTTCAAGCAGAGCTATACCAAGGCGCGCTGCTACAAGCTGCTCGACATGATGTAAGAGCCTGTCGCGAAACTGACGTTTCGCCGACAGTCTTAAACCGGAGGCCTGTGCCTCCGGTTTTTTTCTATAAAGACAGATGTATTTTTATTGTGGATGTTGGAATTTCATTCTTATTGTGCTATAATCAAATAAAATATTGCTGATATATGCGAACATACGGCGTGCGGAAAGCAGCGATATTACAAAACTATGAGAGTGAGAGATGCACTATGAGTATCACGCGAGTATGGATCGCGGGTGCGGGCGGACGGCTCGGTTCTGCGCTTTATCACCGGTTCAGCGGCAACACCGACTATAAGCTCGTCACGAGCGACCGCGACGTCCCGATCGAGGACGCGCGCGAGGCCGGCCGCTTTGCCGACCTCAACCACCCGGACGTTATCATCAACTGCGCCGGTCTGACCGATGTGCGCGCCTGCGAGGAAAAGCCTGAGGAAGCGTACAAGATCAACGCCATCGGTGCGAGAAACCTTGCGGTCGCGGCGCGCCGCATCGATGCGAAGCTCATCCAGATTTCGACCGATGACGTATTCGGCGGCGACGATGACGCGGCGCTGTGCGAGTTCGACGACGCGCATCCGACCACCATGTACGGCAAGAGCAAGTATGCCGGCGAGAAGCTCGTTCGCGAGCTGACCGACAAGCACGTTATCGTGCGCTCCTCGTGGCTGTACGGCGTTGGTTCGTATGATTTCGTCGACCGCGTGCTCGACAACGCGAAAAAGGACGGCAAGGTCGTGCTGCCGGAGGACGAGATCTCCTCTCCGACTTCTGCGGACGCGCTGGCAGGCTTTATCGAGTGTCTGATGCACACCCGTGAGTTCGGCCTGTATCATGCCTCCTGCGACGGCTCGTGCTCGCGCGCGGAGTGGGCGCGCGAAATCCTGCGCCTGAACGGCATGGATCATATCCCGGTCATCTCCGCGGCGGAGAACACCGAGCTGCGTCCGCGCTTTACGCTGCTCGACAACATGATGCTGCGCATCACCGGTCTGTATCAGATGCCGGACTGGAAGACCGCGCTTGCGGACTATTTCAGCACGAAAAAGGGAGGTGCGCACAAGTGAGCGGAGCGAAAGAGAAAAAGAAAATCGGTCTGACAACGCAGATCTTTATTGCGCTGATTGTGGGCGCCATTCTGGGTATTGTGCTGCATGTCGCCGCGTCTGACGTGGAATTTGTGCAGAATGTATTGATAAACGGTGTTTTCTATGTTATCGGTCAGGGCTTCATCCGTCTGATGCAGATGCTTGTCGTACCGCTGGTTTTCTGCTCGCTGATCTGCGGCGCGACCGCGATCGGTGACAGCAAGACCCTCGGCAAGGTCGGCATCAAGATCATCGGCTTCTATATCCTGACGACCATGATGGCAGTTGCGGTCGCTCTCGGCATTGGCCTGCTCATCAGGCCGGGCCTCGGTCTGGATATGTCGCAGGTGCAGCAGGTCGAGACCGGCATCGAGGGCGGCCAGTCGGTCAGCTTCGCGGAGACCATCCTCAATATAATCCCGAAGAACCCGATCGGTGCGCTCGCGAACGGCGAAATGCTCCAGGTCATCGTTTTTGCGCTGATCATCGGCATTATCCTTGCGAAACTGCAGGATAAGACCCAGCTCGTCACGAACTTCTTCCAGCAGGGCAACGACATCATGATGGAGATGACCATGATGGTCATGCGTCTGGCGCCGATCGGTGTATTCTGCCTGATCGCAAAGACGTTCGCCGGTCTCGGTTTCTCTGCGATGGTCCCGATGTTCAAGTATATGGGCGCGGTTCTGCTCGCGCTGTTCATCCAGTGCTGCGGCGTATACCAGGTCCTGCTTGCGCTGTTTACGCGCCTCAATCCGCTGCGCTTCCTCAAGAAGTTTGCTCCGGTTATGGGCTTCGCCTTCTCGACGGCTACCTCCAATGCGACGATCCCGATGAATATCGACACGCTGGAGGAAAAGATCGGCGTTAACCGCCGTATTTCGTCCTTTACCATTCCGCTCGGCGCGACCATCAATATGGACGGTACGTCCATCATGCAGGGCGTTGCGGTCGTATTCGTCGCGCAGGCGTTCGGCATTACGCTGACCCCGGCGGATTATCTGACCGTTATCGCGACGGCGACTCTCGCATCCATCGGCACCGCAGGCGTTCCGTCTGTCGGCCTGATCACGCTCGCGATGGTATTCGATTCGGTCGGTCTGCCGGTTGCCGGCATCGGCCTGATCATGGGTATCGACCGTATTCTTGATATGGCGCGAACTGCGGTCAACATTACCGGCGACGCGGTCTGCACCACGATCGTTGCACATCAGGACGGCGCGCTCGATAAATCTGTATTCAATAAAAACTGAGACAGCACCGCATAGGAAAAGCTCCGGCACTTTGCGGAGTTCGTGCGGCGCCGCGTGAAATCGTTTTTTGCAGCGGGCACGGTTTGACAGACCGTGCCCGTTCTGTTATAATAAGTACACGCCGCCATGGCGGAACTGGTAGACGCAGGGGACTTAAAATCCCCCGGAGTTAAACCCGTGCCGGTTCGATTCCGGCTGGCGGCACCAAGGATTCCTGCACTTTCGTTTGAGAGTGCAGGAATTTTTTGCTTTTTTATCGTTTTCTGCAACTTCTCTGAAAAATTTTGTCCCATGCGTGTTGGCAAAAATTTTTCGTTTGCCAACAATTTGCCAACAAATCAGCACCAAAACATGCTTCGCGCGGAAGCGTAAACAGACCTTTTTGTGAATGTTCATGTGTTCTTGTGCATAATATTCAAAACCATATCTGCTGCGGCATTGGCTGTATTCATCTTGTCGCGGTAGTCCAGATGCGTATAAATGTCCGCCGTGGTCTGATAGGTTGAGTGACCGAGCCAAAGCTGAATATCTCGCAGAGAGATCTTCCGGCGGCACAGCATAGTTGCGCAGGTGTGGCGCAGGTCGTGGAATCGTATCCGTGGCAGCCCCGCCCGTTTCAGCGCCCGCTGGAGCATATGCAACACGCTGTCCGGTGACATAGGGCCTCCGCTTGGCGATGGGAATACCCATTCGCTGCTACCCGTTTTTCTCCTTTGATGCATCAGAACGCTTATCGCGTCTGCCGACAGGGGCAGTGTGCAGTAGGCGTTTTTCGTTTTCAGCGGGGCCTCGACCACCTTGCCGTTTTGCCGGGATATAGCCCGCTGCACCTTGACCACTCTGCGGTCGAAATCTACATCCGTCCATTTCAGCCCCAGCAGTTCGCCCCGCCGCAGTCCGGTGGCGAGATCAAGGTAGTAGAGCTCGTACACGCCGCTGTCCCTGGCTTCTTGGAAGAAGGCGCTGAGTTGGTCGGCAGTCAGCGTTTTCATCTCCTTGTGTTCGACTTTTGGCAAGGCGCAGCCCTGCGTCGGGTTGCGGGTTACCAACTTCTGCTCCCTGGCGAGATTATACGCCGAGCCGATCATCTGGTGGATGTTCCGCACGGTCTTTGGCGCTAACCCTTTCGGCTTTTTCTTGGCCTCAATGCGGTCTACTCGCCCGCCATCCAACAGGTGCTTGTAGAACCGCTGCAAATCCAGAGAAGTCAACTCTGTCAGCGGGACGCTGCCAATCTGCGGCTTGATGTGGTTCTTGAGGAAACCCTGACTGGTCTTGAACGTGGACGGGCGCAGCTTGATTTTCGCGTAGTTTTCCATCCAGATCTCAAGCCAACTTCCCACGGTGCAGGTTTTCGCTTTGCCGTAGTCGATGCCGACGTTCTCCTCGATGGCTTTTTTCAGTTTTTCTTTTACTTCCGCCTGCGTTTTTCCGAGGACATTTTTGATGATGGACTTTCCGGTTTCCGGATCGTGACCGACAGTGTATCTTCCCTCCCAGCGGCTGTCCTTTCGTTTGCGGATGTTCTTCTTCTGTTACAGCGGTGCGATTTTTGGACGGTCAAGAAGCCCTTTCCATTGACTACAGCGGAACAAAATATGTCCCGTTTTTTCTGGAATAGCAGCGGCTCACGCAAAACAGCCCCGGTTCCCTGTGAAAGGGACCGGAGCTGTTTTTTTCGTCACTTCATGGAGCGATACAAAAACGCCGCGATCTGCGCTCTTGTGCAGGCGGCGTCGGGGTCAAAGCGACCGCCGCCGACACCGGAGGTGATGCCATGCTCCACAGCCCAAGCCACCGCCTGCGCGTAGTAGCTGTCGGTGGGGACGTCGGTGAAGCTCGCCGCGCTTCCCGCCGCAGGCTGGCCCATGGCGCGCCACAGCATCGTGACCATCTGGGCACGGTTGATGGCGGCGTCGGGGTCTGTGCCGTCGGAGATGCCCTTGGCTTTCGCCCAATTCTGTGCCTTTTCATACCAAGTATTACCGCCGCTCAAATCCGCGTCATTCTGCCGTGCCAAAATCGTCCAAAGCTGGGCGCGGGTGGTGGAGCTGTCGGGCGCGTAGGTGGTCTCGTTCATGCCGTTCACGAGGCCGCGGGCGCTGACAAAGCCGATGGCGTCCTTCGCCCAATGGTTTTGGGTGTCGGCAAAATCCTTAGAATTATCAACGATTTTGACCGTCGCGCCGCCGTTCACGGTCAGCTGGATGCCGTTCTCCGTGGGCAGGGAGTTCTTGACGACCTCCTCGGTGCCATCGGGATGGACGAGCACCGCCACCGTGCCGGAATTTGCGTTGGAAACGGGAATCTCCACCTTGGTTTCCCCTGCCCCCTTGGGCAGCTCGATGCTCACGGTGGGGGCGGTGCTGCTGTTGCGGGTGGCCTCGACCTCGACCGGAGCCTTGACCGCCTCGCCGTTCTTCTTTGCGTCCTCGATGGCCTTGTCGCTCAGCTTGGCCGCCGCCTCGGTTTTGCCGTCTTTGTCGGTCTTGACCGTGCCCGTGGAGCCGTTGGGGGCGGTGCTCTCCGTGACGGAGCTGCCGTCGGGCTTGGTAGTGGTTTCGACCTTGGTGCCGTCGGGCTTGGCGGGCGTCACGGCGGAGCCGCCGGTAGAGCCGCCGGGTTGAGAGGGCGTTGTGCCGCCGGTGGAACCGCCGCCCGTGGAGCCGCCGGGCTGAGGGGGCGTTGTGCCGCCGGTGGAACCGCCGCCCGCAGAGCCGCCGTCCGGGGTAAAGCTCCACGTTCCGCGGAACACCACGGTCGTGCCCTCTAAGGTGCCGCCGTCCCAGCCGGAGAAGGCCCATGTGCCGGTCAGGCCGCCGTTCTGCGCGTTGGAGGTCGAATCAGCGGTAAAAGTGGTATCCACAGCGTCCATCGCCTGCTTCACGCTGCGATAAGCCCTTCTGTCGGTGGGTAGCTTTCTGTCGGAGGGGGCTTCGCCCCAGTCATAGCGCACCGTGTAGGTCTTTACCTCCGGCTGCTCCGAGGTCTCCTGATAAACGAAGGTGACCGTGGAGCCGTTGACCTCCTTCTTGACAAAGGCGTGGCCGTTCAGGGTCTGAGGCGGCTGCCAGTTCACGCTTGCGCCTGTCGGGACCGGCAGAACGGAGGGCGCGGTGTTGGGCATCGCCGTGCCGTCCTCCAATTCATATTGAATGGTAACGTCGGTGTAGAACTGATTTTCGGTGCCGTCGGTGGCAAGGGTATTCCCCGCCCCGTCCACCACCTCAAAGCCGATGGTATCGCCGCTTTGCAGTTGGGCGTTCTCCGGAATTCGGTAGACAAGAGAGCAGTTAGCAAGGCCGGAATCAAAGTCGCTGCCGGTGTATTCCAGTGCGCCCTTGGGCCAGAACTTGGACTTTTCGCTCCAGACGGGAACGGTAAAGCGCTGCTCCGCCAGAATTTCTTTGCCGTCTGCCGTGATCGCCCGGCTGCCGTCAGCGTGCTGCACCCACAGGCGCAGCGTCACAGTCTGCTCCTCGGTGTCGGAGAGGTTTTGAACGATGGTGCGCAGCTCGATCTCCCGCCCCTTCATGTCCGGAGAGAAGTGGTTTTTATAGCCGCCGCTCAAAAGGCGGTTCTCCCGATCCTGCTGATACCTCCAATAGCCGGAGGAATCCGCTTGCCGGTAAGCGTCGGAGTTCTCGGAGGGGTTTTTATAGTCGCCGGTATACAGCTTCACCTCGGGAACCGCCGCATAGAGGGCGGGCGGGTCGGAGATCAGCTGGCTCATGCGCTTGGTGCCCTGAAGGGTGCACACATCGCAGAACTCATTTTTCGTGCTATCCCGCATGAGGCACTCAGCGCTGGAATTGTACACATACGAATTGTCAGTGTGCGGGCAGGAATAGGTATTACGGAAGCCCAGCATATTCTTCCACTTTACCAGCGTGGGCACCGCCGTGTGAGAGATGTTCAGCGAGGCGTGGTAGGACTCCTCCCCCACGGGGGTCGAGCTGGTCGCATACTCGTCTCCCAGATGAAACAGTCCGTGTCCCAGCTCATGGCGCAGGATAAACTTGGAGTAGCTATTTTTTGCGGCTGCCAGGATATAGTGGATACCGCTTTTTATATCATCGTGGGAGCCGCCGAAATATTCCCCGCTGTTCGCCAGCACAACGAACTGGTTGATGTGCTCATAAACATAATTATACTGGCTGTAATCTTCGTCCTGCGGCTTGGTCGTGTTGGGGATGTGCGCGTCATGGATCTTTTCAAGGAAAGACGTGCCTATGATGCGCTCGAAAATGTGGTTTCTCCAGTTTCCGAAATTGGTGGAAATGCCGTCGGTATTCGCCCGGAAAAACGTGTTGCCGCCAAAGCCCTCTTTCGACGCCGTGCAGAGCGCATAGACATTGAACCGGTCCGCCATGCTGCGGTACGGCTCCGTGTTCAGCGTTGCCTGCCACAGCTTCTGAACATCTTGGATGAAATCCGCCTGCTGGCTTTTGGTGTAGCCCTCGGCGCAGAACAGGATCACCATGTTCTCCGTGTCGCTGCGTGGCTTCTGGATCACATATACTGGAATGGTGGCGTTGGCGTATTCGGGGTCTTTCGTGTAGTAGTCGCTCATCTCCACCTGAAGATACGTCTCGGTGTCCACGTCCCAGTTTCCGTCACCGGTGTCCCGCTCGGCGGGAGAAAGGGGGGTGCTGTCCGCCGGCTTGTTCGGCGCGGTGCCCACATAGGGGTCGGTCTCCGTGCCGCTGCCGGAGGTCACGGCATAATACGCCGCGTCCAGATAGAACGCCGGACGGACACCGTAGTAGCCCTTGCAGGGCGCGTCGCGTCCGATGCTCCCCTGCGGGCTTACATAGCGCATATCGTGGTTGCAGTCCGTCACCGGCGTCCGCAGCCAGTAGCTCCAGTTGACGCCGTTCCGGTTCTGCGCGATGTAGTAGCTGCCGAGGTTTTCATAGACGGTGCAGAGCTGCTTGACATCCAGCAGGAACACCTTGTCGGTGATGTTCTCATAATGTGCGCCCTCATAGCCGTCCGCCACCGAGTCGATATCGGTGTTGTAGGGGAGGTCGGCTCCCGACGCGTCGATGTAGCCCGCGGTGTACTCCGGATGGGAAACGATGGAGCGCTGCGTCACCGTCTTGATGGCGGCGGCCTCGTCCCTCGTAAAGCCGTTGAGGAAGCCCGCCTTGCCGTCATACGCGCCGCCGCCCATGATATAGCCGTCCTTGGGCGGGTTGCCGCAGAGCCATTTCACCTGTCCGGCTTTGGCGTCGGAATTGAGCCACGAGCGCATATCGCTGTCGCGCCAGTGGTTGGAGCCGTATTTGCTCCGGTAGCCGCTGCGGCGGTGAGAGCCGCTGGTGGAATTCTCGCTGGTCTGCGCGTCATAGGGCATAGAGTCGCACAGTACCTTGTCTGAGAGCATCAGCGGGCCGTTTTCGTCCACGCTGACGCAGCGCCACAAAATCGGCTCGCCGTCGTAGCTGCCCAGCCGGATGTAATCGCCCAGCTGAACGCCCGTCTCCGCGCCCGCGGCCCTGACCGGCAGAGGGAGCAGGCAGAGCGTCAGGACAGCGGAAAGGAGCAGAGTCATCACTCTGCCGCTTTTCTTGTATTTCATGTACTGTCTCCTTTTCGTTGAGATTTTGTTTTTGTGGATCGCTTTGGGAACATTACTTCATGTAACGATACAGGAAGGTCGCGATCTGGCCGCGGGTGCAGGTGCCGTTGGGCTCGAACCTTCCATTGCCCACACCGGCGGTGATACCGATCTTCGCCGCCCAGGCAGCGGCCTTGGCGTAGTAGCTGTCGGCGGAAATGTCGGTGAACGCGGACGCACCCTCCACCTCTGGGCTGCCCGCTGCGCGATAGAGCATGGTGACCATCTGGGCGCGGTTGATGATGCCATCGGGAGCCGTGCCGTCGGAAATGCCGTTGGCCTTGGCCCAGGTCTGCGCCTTTTCGTACCAGCTCCCGACGACGCTCAGGTCCGCGTCGTTCTGCCGCGCCAAAATCGTCCAGAGCTGGGCACGGGTGGTGGCGTTGTCGGGCGCGTAGGTGGTCTCGCTCATGCCGCTCACAAGGCCGCGGGCGCTGACAAAGTCGATGGCATCCTTGGCCCAATGGTCCCGGGTATCGGCAAGATCCTTCGAATTATCCACAATTTTGACGGTTGCGCCGCCGTTGACGGTGAGCTGGATGCCGTCCTCCGTGGGAACGGAGTTCTTCAAAATCTCCTCCGTGCCGTCGGGGTGGACAAGCACCGCCACCGTGCCGGGCGTCACGTTGGAAACGGGAATTTCCACCTTGGTCTCGCCGGAGTTTCTGGGCAGTTCCACCTTCACCACGGGAGCGGTGCTGCTGTTCTTGGTGGCCTCCACCTCCACGGGAGCCTTGACGGCCTCGCCGTTCTTCTTCGCGTCCTCAACGGCCTTGCCGCTGAGGGTGGTCTCCGCTTCGGTCTGACCGTTCTTGTCGGTTTTCACCGTGCCGGTGGAGCCGTCAGCGGCCTTGTTCTCGGTGACGGAACTGCCGTCCTTCATGGTCTCGGTCTTGACGGTGGTGCCGTCCGGCTTAGTGGCGGTTTCCACCTTTGTTCCGTCCGGTTTGGTGACCGTCTCCACCTTCGTACCGTCCGGCTTGGTGGCGGTCTCCGGCTTGGCGGACGCTGTGTCACCGCCACCACCGGAGGACGAACCGCCGGAACTGCCGGACGAACTACCGCCACCACTGGAAGAACCACCGGTATTACCGCCCGTAGAGCCGCCGGGCTGAGAGGGCTCGGGTTTCGGCTCAGGCTTGGGAACAACGGGAGCATCCTTAGCCGTGATCTTGACCGTGATGGTGCCGGTGGTGTTCCCGTGGGTCGTGCTGGTGATGATCACTTTCCAGCTTGCGGTCTTGCCCGCGTCTGCCGGGGTCAGGCCGTCCGCCAGCTTGAACGTGGTGCTGGTGAAGTCCTCGGTCGAAATGATGTGATCGGGATCCACCATATCACGAACGCCGTCCTTGATGACCGCATCCTGAACCTGATCGGCCGGAACAAAATTATAAGCGGTGATTTTCTGAACTTCAGTGATGTGATAGTACATCTGACAATCGTAGTCGGCCATCTTAAACGCGTCCGCCTTGGCCACGGTAACCTCCTCGGACTTCAACACGCCCGTGCACTTCTCGGCGGAAACCGCAACATGGACGCTCTTGCCAATATCCTCGGCCGTGGGCGTGTACGTTTCCTTGATGGCATCAGGGATCCTTTCATCGTCGTGATACCACTGGTAGGTCAGCTTGGCACCAGCAGGTGTGAGATTGGTGACGGTCGCTGTCAGGGACTGGTTGTACTTGGGCGTGCCGATGATGGTGACGGCACCCTCCAGCTTGGGCTTTTCGGGCGGGACGGTCTGTGCGGTCTGACGGTAGTAAAGGCGAAGGGCAAGCCCCTCCCGCTCCATCCGAACAAAGGCGTGTCCGCCCACCGTCCGGGGGGCCCACTGGCTGATAAACGGATCGCCGCACCCCTTGGGCAGGAGTAACTCTGTGGTGAAGGTGTTGGGGATGGACTGTCCGTCCTCCAACAGATAGTCCACCTGATAGGTGTCGTATTCCGGCTCCTGATAGGTGGCCAGCACCTCGCCGCGCTCCGCGTCCCGGACCTCTCCCACCAGTCGGTCTCCAGCTTCAAAGTTCGTGCCCTGAATGGGATTAAAAGTCAGGGTGGGATAAATGCAGGCATCCTCCATGTTCCCATTCTTCGTCAGCGCCGGGACGGTAAAGACCTCCTCCTTCAATGGCTCTCGCGGCTCGCCGTTCGCCTTGACCACGCCCAGCACCAGCTTCACCTTCCGCTCCCGGTCACTGAGATTTTGGATCACCGTCCGCAGGGAGAGATCACGGATATTCGGTGCTTTTTTCAGCAGGTTTTCCTGCGTGACGCGGTAACGCTCGCTGTCCTCAGTGTTGTTGTGCGCCGTGGTGACCTCTGGGTTCGCCACATACAGCTCCATGCCGTTTTGGATCTTATCCGTGGCGAACATCCGCCGCACCAGAGCCAGACGGCACACCTCGCAGAAGGGCTGATCCGACTGGTACATATTGCACTTGAACGCCGTGGGGATCAGCACCCTGCCGTCGTTGTTCTCACATGCGATGATGCTCCGGTAGCCCATCATCTTTTTCCACTTGATGTCGCTCCCGGTGGAGACGTTGGGGAACCTCGTGTCTATGCCGTACTCGTCCCCCAGCTTTCCCACGCTGTGGGAAAGCTCATGGGCCATGGCATAGTCCTTGGCCCCTCCGGTGGAAAAGGAGTAGATCCCGCTAGCGGAGCCGACATCCGCGTCGGTGTTGATGAACATATGGATGTTGTCCACAAACGCCCCTTCGTCCAGACACAGCCGCTCCAGATCGGCACGGATCGCGTTCACCCTTGCTTCCCCGTCCGTATCACTCCTAAAGCCGATGCTCTTTGTTTCGAACAGGGTAGTAAGGCCGAAATAGGTGTCCAGCTTGTTGTTCTCGTTGCTCAGTCCCGCCTCATTGGACACGGCGGGCACGGCGTACACATTGATCCGGTGGGCAAGGCGGCTGTACGGCTCCAGCGCCATCAGGCGGCCAAGCTGTACCCGCGCCTCCTGAAGAAATTGCTGCTGCTGATCTTGCGTGTAGCCGTCGCCCAACAGCAGCAGCACCAGATTTTCCCGGTCGTTCCCCATTTTTTGCAGGGTGTAGACCGGGAGCTCCGCCGCCTGTAACGCATGGACGGTGTTCTCCTCCGCTGCCGCCGTCACCTGCGTCGGCAGAACGGTCTCCGTGGCGGACGGGCCGCTGATGGGGACGGCCCCGGCGTGCAGGGGCAGCAGGGTCAATGCCATGCAGGCGGTCAGCGCCCACGCGGCGATCCTCTTTCTCATCATATCTGTTCTCCTTCTGTTCGCGTGTAAGTCAGCGGGGTTCATCCCCCCGGACAGGCCTTGTATTTTTTATTATACACGCCGCCCATTTTGCAAGGCAACCTTTTTGTGAAAAAACAAACAAAAATCCTGCGGATTTTCCCCGTTTCGCCCGCCCTTTGTTATTTCAGAGGTCTTGCGCTCGCTGCCCGCATGAGCCACGCGGTTTTCGCTATCCGCCCGTCCTGTTCTCGTGCCTGTTTGGCCCTAGAAGCGCGGGCGTCCGCCGCGCGCATGCGGCGGATCAACTATAATCCGCCGGCCCTCTGTTTGATACGCGGCCCAGCTTGACGCCTACTGCCCTAATAACCCGGATACGGAGGCACCGGATACGGATAATCCCGCGCAATTAAATACTAAGAAATCTAATACTCAAAAATCAAATACTGATCTATCAAGCACTCATTCATTCTTTCTGCCTGCGGCGGACGGAATGACGGACGGGTTTGAGAAAAAAGCGGAGATCAGAGACCAACAAGTCAAACCGTGGAAAAACTGCAAACAAAGAACAATGAACAATACCGTGGAACTGCTGATTCCGCTCAAGGATAAAGTTGAAAAGTACCTTTTCGATAAAGGTGCGGTGAAACAACGTACCGAAAACGGGAAATTTGAGCCGGAGGCAAGAGTTGACCTCACGAGAAATACAGACCTGGAAATAGTTACAATCTACGATGCAGAAATCCGTGGACTGTGTCATTTTTATTTCCTTGCGAGTAATTATCGGAGCTTGAACTACTTCAGCTATCTGATGGAATACAGCTGTCTGAAAACCTTAGCATGGAAACATCAGTGCAAGCTGTCAAAAATTTATGACAAATACCGGATTGGTGCAAAACGCTGGAGTATTCCCTATGAAACTAAAACAGGCAGGAAAGTACGTAAGCTCACAAAATTTAATGAGATTGATGGAAAATGTTGTGACGATGTGATACCTGCCATCATTACCATTATTGCAAAAGGGCGAACTACAATCGACAGCAGACTGAAAGCGTATCGCTGTGAACTGTGTGGTTATGAGGGAAAAGACAGGAAATATGAAGTGCATCATGTAAACAAGGTAAAAAATCTGAAAGGAAAAGAGCCTTGGGAAGTAGTTATGATTGCAAAGCGCAGAAAAACGCTGGTGGTATGTCATGATTGCCACCAAAAGATTCATCATGGATTAAAAAATGTAATTGAGCAATACAACGGCGAGCCGGGTGCATTGAGAGGTGCACGCCCGGTTCTGTGAGGGGACTGCGCAAACCTGCCATAGTGATATGATAAGGCGGCGCTTTCCTACTCTACCCGATCTCTTATGCGAACTTAAATTCAAGCTATTGGCAGTCCCATTTCTACCGCTATGGGCGCTTGCCGTAAAGGAGAGTGAACGATATGAACCCGAAAATCATGAAGCTCCGTGGGGAGCTGGAGAAGAACAAAGGCAAAATCTCCGATCTGTAAGGCCGCAACCGCGAGCTGGAAAAGCAGATTCGTGAGCTGGAGGACACCGATTGATGAAAAAGAGCTGGCCGACCTCTGGCAGCTCCTTGTCGGCAGCATGACGGGCGGCAGCGACGCGCTGACACCGGACGGCAATCTGACGCTGATCGACGATATTGGCTCCAACACCAAGGCAGGAAAACAGTTCATTACGTTGGAAGGCAAGAAGGGTATCACTGCCGCCATTCCGAGGCGGACGTAGAAAGCCGCTGCCACAAGATGCGCCTGAACGCCGCGGAGCTGGAACAGGCGGTATTCCTGACCGCTGAAAAAGCAGATGGAAGCCACCGCGCCGCTTGCCCCTGACGGTACGCTCCGGGTAGATGCTTCCGTACCGGAACGCGCCGAATATGAGCAGCAGATTGAGACGCTGCAAGATGGCAAGCGCACGTTGTATGAACGCTATCTCATGGGCGAGATCGACCTGAATACCTACAAGGCGGAAAAAACTACGTGCGACGAACTGCTTCTGAAAACGAAAAACGCCTATGCCGCAGTATTGGCACAGGCAAAGCAGAAGCAGGACGAGCAGGCTCGGCAGGACAGCCGCAAGGAAGCGTCCAAAGCGATTTTCGATGCTGACACGCTGACCACCGAGCTGGCCGAGCTGCTGATCGACCGGGTGCTGGTGTACCCCGATAAGCGCATTGAGATTGCATATAAAATCCAAGACATTTTCGCTTGAGGTGGCAGACATGAAAATCGCTTTCTATTGCAGAGTGGACGGACAGGGCTTCGGCTTTGTCCTCCCCGATGAAGCTGACAAGCTCCGCGAGTTTTTCGCCGAGCATCAGGATAAGCCTGTGCTTGAAAATCCATCAAGCGTAAGATATAAATTTTTTGTCGTGTGCTTGACATACGGGTGCCTGAGATCATGCACTCGAATGACTTTCAGGTTATTCCTTTGGAGAAGTTCCTTAAAGTGACGAGTAATATAATCTGGCTTGAACAGCGTTCCCATGTCATTGACAAACACGAAAGCCAGATAGTTTGTATCATATGATTTGCGGTACAGCTTCTGATTTTGCATTTGTTCCTCACGACGCTGAAGCAGCTCTTTCTCGATTATCGGGACCAGCGGAAGGCGGCGGCCGCAGCAGCATTCTTCGGTTGAGAGTGTACCCATATCACCGAGCATATATCGCAGACGCGGCTGAACATAATTGGTCAGATCAGTGATCGCAAGCACACCGCTCTGTCCGTTCAGCACCGGTTCATATGTGACAGGGTCAAGAACCTCTATGATACAGTTTTCTGCAGTGATGTGAATGCCGCCGGACGGACAGGTGTAGGCGAGGATACCGGCATCACGTGTACCGTATTCGTTTGCCACCGGACAGTCGAATACACGCGCGATCAAATCTTCCTGCCACTTTTCGAGCGTTTCTGAGGTGGAAACAACTGCTTTCAGGGAAAGCTGCGGTTTGATGTTTGCGTCATCAAGCATTTTTGCAAAAACAGTCAAAATCGTTGCGTAGCCGTATAGATATTCGGGCTTATAGCGCTCAAGAAACCGAACATGCTTAGAAAGGTCGCGTTCCGTCAGATTGTAAGCGGACAGGATACGGCGATTTTTCAGCAGACTTTCCTTGATACGGTTTTTCAGCTGAGCCTGATTGCTGAGCTCGATCGGACTGCCCCAGAGCATGACACTGCGGCTTCCCGGGGTGATGCCATACCAGCTGAGGCTGCGCCATCGTGCCGCTTAACGGCGAAAATGCATGTCAGCAGTATTTAAATCAGTGCTCGCTTGCTGTGCAGGCGAGCAAAACGGGCAGCATTGTTAATTTCTGCAGATGGCATATCAGATGCAATAATCAGACAATCCGCTTGCTCGAGAAAACCCCGGTTTCCCCACCTGTAAATTCAAAATTCCGCCATAAAACTGAGGTTTTTATCATTTTTCACCAAAACGACCAAAAACACGGCATGAATTTCATTATT